>Ga0187843_10000025_pt1 | contig 127998 bp, 119 predicted proteins | sample SpaLakP09_SKY_43_FD_134516 | JGI IMG/M metagenome (GOLD analysis project Ga0187843, IMG submission 134516) | Oligotrophic lake water microbial communities from Sparkling Lake, Wisconsin, USA - SP09_SKY_43 | ecosystem: Environmental > Aquatic > Freshwater > Lake | place: USA: Sparkling Lake...
ACCTGTCGATGCCGGACATGGATGGCATCGAATTCCTGCACGCGGCCGCCGAAGCGGGCTTTCGCGGCGGCGTGATGCTGCTGACGGGCATGGACAGCGGCGTGCGCCGCTCGGCCGAGCGGCTGGCGCGGGCCCACGGCCTGCACGTACTGGGCGCCTACAAGAAACCGATCAGCGCCGAAGAACTGGCCAGCGCCCTGGCCACCCTGCTGGCCCCGGGCAGCACCGAGCACGACAATTTGTACAATGTCACGACACAGTTGGGAAAATAGGTTATTATTTCGGCTAATTCCCCGCCTGACACCCTCTTGCCGCCCTTCCACATATTGAATTTGCACACACCGTCTCCACCATAGTGTTGCAATATAAAAGACGGAAGCCGAGCGATATTCAAGCAGAGGCCGGCTTACTCCCCAGGCGTTATTGACCCCCTACCTCTCACTGAGGAAAAACATGAGCGAAAATATTAAACATATCAGCGATGCATCCTTCGAAGCCGACGTTCTCAAGTCCGAGCGTCCCGTGCTGGTCGACTTCTGGGCCGAATGGTGCGGTCCGTGCAAGGCCATCGGCCCCATGCTCGAAGAAGTCGCCAAGGAATACGACGGCAAGATCCTGATCGCCAAAATTGACGTGGACGCCAACCAGGCCGTTCCTGCCAAATTCGGCATCCGCGGCATTCCGACGCTGATCCTGTTCAAGAACGGCGTGGCGGCGGCCCAGAAGGTCGGCGCCATGGCGAAGGGCCAGTTGACGTCCTTTATCGACAGCAATATCTAAGCAATCAACGCGACGGCAGCGCGCCCGCACTGCCGTCTTCACGATGAACCCACGCAGTTCCCTCCCCTACCTTTACTTTCCCGTCACGGGACTCAAACATGCATTTATCTGAACTGAAGGCCATGCACGTCTCCGCTTTGCTGGAGATGGCAATTGGACTCGATATCGACAACGCAGCCCGGCTGCGCAAACAAGAACTGATGTTCGCGATCCTGAAAAAGCGCGCGAAATCAGGCGAACAAATCTTTGGCGACGGCGCCCTGGAAGTCCTGCCGGACGGCTTCGGCTTCCTGCGCTCGCCCGACGCCAGCTACATGGCGTCCACCGACGACATCTATATTTCCCCATCGCAGATCCGCCGCTTCAACCTGCACACGGGCGACTCGATCGAAGGCGAAGTGCGCACCCCGAAAGACGGCGAGCGCTACTTTGCACTGGTCAAGGTCGACAAGGTCAACGGCGAATCGCCGGAAGCGTCGAAACACCGCATCCTGTTTGAAAACCTGACCCCGCTGCACCCGAACGAGCCGCTGCGCCTCGAGCGCGAAATGATGGGCCAGGAAAACATTACCGGCCGCATCATCGACCTGATCGCGCCGATCGGCAAGGGCCAGCGCGGCCTGCTGGTGGCGTCGCCCAAATCGGGCAAGTCGGTGATCCTGCAGCACATCGCGCACGCGATCACCGCCAACCACCCGGACTGCACCCTGATCGTGCTGCTGATCGACGAACGTCCTGAAGAAGTGACCGAGATGCAGCGCTCCGTGCGCGGCGAAGTGGTCGCCTCCACCTTCGACGAACCGGCCACCCGCCACGTGCAGGTTGCCGAAATGGTGCTGGAAAAAGCCAAGCGCCTGGTCGAAATGAAGAAAGACGTCATCATTCTGCTCGATTCGATCACCCGCCTGGCGCGTGCCTACAACACCGTGATCCCTGCTTCCGGCAAGGTCCTGACCGGTGGTGTGGATGCCAACGCGCTGCAGCGTCCGAAGCGTTTCTTCGGCGCCGCCCGGAATATCGAAGAAGGCGGTTCGCTGACCATCATCGCGACCGCCCTGATCGAAACCGGTTCGCGCATGGATGACGTGATTTACGAGGAATTCAAGGGCACCGGCAACATGGAAGTCCACCTCGAGCGCCGCCTGGCCGAGAAGCGTGTCTACCCTGCGATCAACCTGAACAAATCGGGTACCCGCCGCGAAGAACTGCTGATCAAGGCCGACCAGCTGCAGAAGATCTGGATCCTGCGCAAGCTGCTGTACTCGATGGACGAGATCGAAGCGATGGAGTTCATCCTCGACAAGATGAAGGCCACGAAGAACAACAATGAATTCTTCGACATGATGCGCCGAGGCGGATAAAGCCCGCCACAAGTGAGGCGCAAGGCACCTGGCCAAGCATGGCCAAGTCGTTCCGCAGGCATGGGGCCGTGCCCCATGAATTCCCTGCTGCACCGCGGCGGGCAATATTGCCGAAAGCATCACACAACGGACGGCTTGCCGTCCGTTTTCATTGGCCCCGTCATTCCCGCGCAGGCGGGAATCCATGGCACGACTGAGCAGATGCGCCATGGAGCTACCGCATGCGCGAGGACGACGTGCTTGCCCTTACCCGACAAACCGCTGTATAATCGCCGGTTGCAGTATTTAACCCCTGGCAAGTGAGCGGCAATCGGGTCACGAAGCATTACCGACCGACGAAGTGCAGTTTGGCTACCAAACTAACCGAGGCAAGACCATGCGTAAAGATATCCATCCAGAATACCGTGACGTTGTGTTCCACGACCTGTCGTGCGACTTCAAATTCATCACCCGTTCGACCATCCAGACCCGCGAAAAGATCACCCACGAAGGCGCAGAATACCCACTCGTGAAGATCGAGGTATCGGCTGAGTCGCACCCGTTCTACACCGGCAAGCACAAGATCGTCGACACCGCCGGCCGCGTCGAGAAATTCCGTCAGAAATTCGGCGCCGTTGGCTCGAAGACTTCGGTTGCAAACGGCTAAGTTTTTGCCGCGCAAGACAAAAAAAGCAGCCCCCGGCTGCTTTTTTTTCGTTGATACTACGTCCTGTTCCATTTCACTCCCCCACACCCATCGATGAAGCCAGTCCGCCTCGCCGCCGCCGCCACCCTTGCCCTGCCGCGCTGGGCCCTGTTCGGGCTGGGCCTGCTTTACATCCTGCCCGGCCTGATCGGACGCGAGCTGTGGAAAGTGGACGCCGGCAGCTTCGGCATCATGTGGACCATGGCGCATGGCAGCATGGCAGACTGGCTGGCGCCCAATATCGCCGGCCTGCCGGTAGCCGACGACGGCCCCCTGGCCTTCTGGCTGGGCGCCCTGTGCATCAAGCTGTTCGGGCCGCTGCTGGGCGACATCATGGCCGCGCGCGTGTCCACCATCGGCATCTTCATGCTCGGCGCCATGTCGGTCTGGCTGACCGCCTTCCACCTGGGGCGCCGCCCCGAAGCGCAGCCGCTGCGCCTGGCCTTCGGCGGCCAGCCCGAACCGAACGACTACGGCCGCACCCTGGCCGACACCGCCGTCCTCATCTACCTGGGCTGCCTGGGCTTGCTGCAGTTCAGCCATGAAACCCTGGCCGTGACCCTGCAAGGCGCGCTGCTGGCCTATTTCCTGTACCGCGCGGTGCGCTATGTGGAAGCACCGTCGCTGCGCAATGCCGGCTTCATCGGCCTGGCGCTGGGCTTGATGACGCTCTCGCGCGGCTGGCTGACGCCGCTGGTGATGCTGGCCGCCCTGCGCCTGTGCACCCGCTTCCTGGCCTTGCCCGCGCGCCAGAACGCCGGCCACCTGCTGCTGGCCACCGGGACCGCCTTCGCCCTGGCCCTGCTGTGGGTGGCGCCGGCCGTGCTGATGCGGCCGCATGGCATCAACCCCGTGGATAGCTGGCTGGGCTGGAATGCCAGCCAGGTCGGGCTGCCCACCTGGATCGCGCTCAAGACCTTCCTGCGCGACGGCATCTGGTTCTTCTGGCCGGCTTGGCCGTTTGCGTTCTGGGCCGTGTATGCCTGGCGCCGCCAGAACCACTTGCTGCACATCGTCCTGCCGCTCACTTTCGTGTGCGCGCTGGCCCTGCAGATCGTGTTCGATCCCCATCCGGAAACGGGCGACCTGCTCAAGCTGCTGCCGCCGCTGGCCATCATGGCCGCCTTCGGGCTGCCGACCATGAAGCGCGGCGCCATCAACGCCATCGACTGGTTCTCGGTGATGGTGCTGAGCATGATGGCGGCCATCGTCTGGCTGTTCTGGATCGCGAAACTGACGGGTACGCCGGCCCAGTTCGCCAAGAATGTGCTCAAGCTGGTGCCCGGTTTCGTGCCTGAATTTGCGCTGTTGCCGTTTGCGGTGGCGGCCTTTGCCAGCGTCGGCTGGCTGGTGCTGGTGCAGTGGCGCATCTCGCGCCAGCCTTCGGTGCTGTGGCGCGCCGTGGTGCTCTCGTCAGGCGGTCTGATCCTGCTGTGGGTGATGCTGATGACCCTGTTCCTGCCCGAAATCAACTACAGCAAGAGCTACGCCAGCGTGGCGCGCCAGATCGCCGAACGCTTGCCGGCCGGCGCCAGCTGCGTCGACACCAATGTCGGCCAGGCCCAGCGGGCCTCGATCGCCTATTACGGCGCGGTGCCATTCTCGAAAATCGGTGCGGCGCCCTGCGACCTGCTGCTGGTGCAGGACAGCATCAAGCTGCGCGACGACAAGGAACTGATGCCACGGCATGACGGGCGCGAATGGCGTTTGCTGTGGGAAGGCAAGCGCCCGTCGGACCGCGACGAGCGTTTCCGCCTCTATCAGCGACTGGACTGACTAGACCTGCATTAACGGAATCGCTATTGAGGTCGCTCTCTAGCGCTTTCACGCAAGTGACACATTGACGCAGCACAAGCGCCACACTCTTTCCAAACCTTCCCCTGCTTTGGTATAAAAACGGCAACAATTTGTTAGCCATAGTACCGAGTACGGAGTACTATTTTCCCCTGCCCCCGAATCAGCCAGCGCCTGGACTCATTTGCAATGGATTGCAAATCTTGCGCGACATAAACGAGCTCCTCCGCGCGGCCAAGACCAAAAACACCACTTATCCACAGATTTCTGCGGTTTTGATCAATAAGCGGTGAGTGTTGTGGATAACTCGATTGCAAATTCAACAGGGCTAACCTATATTTTGTATAGGTCAGAACAAAAACATGACTGTTAACCGAACGAACCTTTCGAAACAGCAGCTCGAAGCCCTGATCAGGGAGGAGTCCCAAGACACCTCAAAGTTGTTTTTTACAAAACACGTGCTCGATCAGATGCGCGCTCGGCAAATCACAAAAGCGTGCGTCCTCGAGACGTTGCGGGCTGGACGGATTAGACGAACCCCGGAGCCCAACTCAATGAAGGGGTCTATTGAATGCAAGATGGAACTTTTTAGCGCTGGCAATGGGCTTGCCGTAATTGTTGCTGTCAGCGACGATCCCGACTTGTTCGTAGTGACTGCGATGCACACTTAGGAGAATAAAATGTATCACTTTACCGACGGAGGCTTGCGAAATGTTTGGCTCAAGAACGGCTACGTCGAGAAAGAAACGCCATATGGAAAAGCCGTATCGTTTCATGATCTTGACGGACTGATTCGCGCAATTTGTCTTGCCTTGGCACACAAGCCAGGCAAGCTTACCGGTGCCGAGTTCCGATATTTGCGTAGCGCACTTTTGCTATCGCAGAAATCCCTGGGAAATTTACTTGGGTGCACAGAACAAGCAATCGCTAAATGGGAGAAGCGCGGACGCGTTCCTAAAGCTGAAGATTTTTTGATACGCCTTCTATATACCCAGAAGCACAATGGAGATGCAAAGGTGGCTGCTGCGGTTGAAACACTCAATGCGATTGACCGTGTGAGTAGCACCAAGATAATCGTTTCCGAAAATGATGATAAGTGGACGTCCGAACTAGCAGAAGACGGCCGCGAAGACTTGCTTGAGCCGGCTTGAGCGTTCGATGGAATGAAGCTGAAGCCCCGTGTAATTTGGGGCTTTTCTTCGCAAAATGGAGCGAACATCCCCTCAACATGTTGAAATCCACTGATTGTTTTTCAGCTTGCCAGGGTACATCACGGTGGCCTCAACGCCATCAAACCTTCATCGGCAAGATGACCATCTGCAAGCCTTCCAGGTGCAGGCGGCGCTGCACCGCCAGCGCTGCCTGGTTGTGCAGCAGGCGCGTGAACCAGTTATCGCTGGAGAAAATCAGCTTGCTGGTAAAGAAGATCGTGTTCGGATATTCGCGGTTGATCTCTTCGCACAGCTTGGTCACTTCATCGACCGCGTCGGTGCCGAAGCTGATGTAGGACGACGACGCCATGCCATGGCTCTGGCAAAAATCGACAAAGAACTCCAGCGTGCCCGCCGCATCTTCGCGCATTTTCTCCAGGGCGCCCACGCCGCCGTAAGCATGCGAATCGACCGTGCGCGCATTGACGAACAGGAAGTTCTTGAAGTGCCCGGGGAACATGCGCAGCACCCACAGCAAGGCATGCAAGCCGCCCCCGCGCGAAGACCCGACGATGAACACAGCGGTCTGCGCTTCCGGGTTCGGGTCGACCTGCTCGGTCACCGGGCCGAAGGGCTGGTTCTCGAACACTTCGTCCACCGAATGAATGGCTTCCTTGGTTTCGCGATAGTGCTTGCGGATGGTGACGCACAGCGCCGCGATGGCCGCGATGATCGCCACCGCCGCCCAGCCGCCTTCGGTGAAGCGTTCGTACAGCAGGATGGTCAGGATGCCGGCGCAGATCAGGAAACCGGTCAGCGACAGCAGGAAACGCCGCTTCCAGTTCTGCCCTTCATTGTTGCGGCTCTGCCACCAGTACAGGCACAGGCCGAACAGGGAAATGGCGAAGGTCAGGAACACGGAAATCGAATACAGCACCACCAGCAGCGTGACCTTGCCCTCGGTCCAGAACAGGATGGCCAGCGCGGCGACACCCATGACCAGGATGCCGTTCTGGGTCACCAGGCGGGTCGACAGGTAGCGGAATTTGTGCGGCACCCAGGAATCGCTGGCCATGTTCGACAGCACCGCCGGTCCGCCCAGGAAGCCGGTGTTGGCGGCCACGAACAGCAGCCCGGCTTCGAAGGCCAGCACGATCACCAGCAGCACCTGGTTGGTCACCGGCCCGCCCAGGTTCATGCTGTCGATAATCATCTTGAAGGTTGAGGCATTCAGGGTCTGCCCCGGCACGTGTTTCGCATCCCACAACAGGTACAGCAGGATGATGCCGGACGCCGTGAAGGCCAGCGACAGCGCCATGTAGAACATGGTCATCTTGCCGGTGCGCACGCGCGGCTCGGCCAGCAGGTTGACATTGTTCGACACCGCCTCCAGCCCGGTGTAGGTACCGCCGCCCTGCGAATAGGCCAGCAGCAGCATGGCCGCCACGCCGGTCCAGCCGATATTGCTGGCCAGTTCGCTGGTGCTGGCCATGGTGGTGGGCACCAGCTGCGGCAGGTAGGATGCGTGCGCCACGATGCCGTACACGATGAGAATAAGGTGGGTGGCCACGAAGCCGAGGAAGATCGGCAGCAGGATCTGGATCGCCTCTTTCAGGCCGCGCAGGTTCATGACGATCAGCAAGCCGATGAAGAAGGCTTCGGCCCATAGCTTGTAGGGCTGGAAGCCGAGCGGCAGGAAGGATGCCAGCGCGTCCACGCCAGAGGCGATGGAGATGGCGATCGTCAGGACGTAATCGAGCACCAGCGCGCAGCCGGAGATGAGGCCCAGGTAGGGACCGACCAGGCTGGTGGCCACGCGGTAGCCACCTCCCCCAGTGGGAAACAGTTCGATGACCTGGTTATAGGCCAGCGCAATGATAAAGACGGTGATGGCCGTGGCGATGGCCAGGTACAGTCCCAGTTCGTTATGACCACCCAGCGCGCGGAAGGTTTCCTCGGGACCGTAGGCGGACGAGGACAGGCCATCGGCGCCCAAGCCGACCCAGGCCAGGAAGGCGACCAGCGCCATCGAATGGCGGGTCTCCGTCTTCATCGGGTCGAGTGCCTTGCCGAGAATAAGTTCGCGGATTTTCTTGTTTTTCATCGTGCGCGCCGCTCCCTGGGGAGGGCGGAATAGCTTAGGTAGGCGAGATCATACGCCCATCCCCCCTGCCCGGGCAGGGCCGCGCCAAAAATGTGGGATTACAATTTGCGGTCGATTGCACTATAATGCTTGGCTTGCGTATGTAGAGCTGCCCGGATGGTGGAACTGGTAGACACAGCAGACTCAAAATCTGCCGCTTCACGGCGTGCCGGTTCGATTCCGGCTCTGGGCACCAACAGACTCATTCGCAAACCTTCAACCCGCCCATCTGGCTCCAGACGGCGGGTTTTTTGTGGCCTGGCGCCCATTGACGCCTGTTTCGCCTTTATTTGCGCAAGGATTGAACATGTTCACGAGAATCATCTCCGCCCTCTCCATGGTTCTCCTCTGTTTCATGGCCACTGGCTGCGCCACGCAGGTCGCCGTATTGCAAGGGTTCGAACCGTCCGACAACAACGCCGGCCTGACCATTGTCGATGCGCGGCCCGCCGCGGAGAAAACCTCGGAACACCTGTCGCGCCTCATCACGAGCTGCGACTATGGGATAGACCGCCTGGGCGATGAGGCAACGCAGCCCGCCAAAATGGCGCTCCTGCAACACGACCTGGTTCGCCTGTTGGGCGACAGGGCCAAGGGCATGACAATCTCTGTTTCCCATTACACCGTGCATATCAATAAATCGCGCCAGTTGAGAAAGTCGGTCTTTCGCCCTAACGAGGGGCTGATCAAGGACCTCATGGAACCGATAGGCAAGGACTGCCCACGCGAAAAAATGACAGGGGGCTGGTACACCGCGAGCGAAGTGAGCACGCCGCATTCTCCGGTCATCATTGAAATCACTGCCAACGTCGACGGAAAGGCGCATGCCGTCCGGACGGTGTACTCTCCGCCGGAAATGTTCGGGATAATTCAGGCGCCTGCAGCCGCCCGAATGATTTTCCAGGCGATCCGGCAAGCTAACGACGCGCTTGCGGATCGCATCAAGGCCGATAGTCCAACATAGATGCGGCTGTCCGAAAAATTCGCTGCGCCGCGCCCAACAAGCAGCGTGTCCGAATCAAAGGATTTTTTTCAGATCCTCGGCTGGGCCTCAGCGAAGGGAATACGCCTTACGCCGCCATTCGGGCTCACCAGTTTGCTGACCGTTGCCCTACATCGCATATGTCCCGATTCCAGAAACTGATCTCACTACGCAGCTGGAGCAGACTGACACTGCCCCCCGATCCGATTTAGTCGCCGTAAAATCCCTCCAATTCGTACTCCGTTGGGTTTTTAATTACCTTTTGGGTGAAAGTATTTATCCGAGACTGAAGCTGAGTCTCGACTTTCGATTTCACGAAGGTAATTAGGCATAACGTCTGTTCCATATGGCAACGTCTGGGAAGTCGAAAGTGCGCGCTCATGACCGCACATTTTTCCGACAATCCTTTTCTTGGACTTGGATCTACTACTGCGAAGCATGCTGCATTTTCAAACTTGGTCACTCCAGCGTGCGCTATGTAAGTATCACGAATTTGCTTGATTTCGGCATGATGCATGGCGAATTTTTTGCCCATTTCGCAAGAAAATACATCTCTACTCTCTAGCTTGACTCGACGTCCCTCACCCGAATTAAAGCATTTTGCATAAGAAATCACGGCGGAGTCGAAAAGTGCTTTGCAGATAACGCTGTCTGCATCTCTTCTGTCCACCGATATCGCCTCAATACCCACGCTTCGTTTCAGGAGTTCGCTTAGCTGAACTTCTGCAAATTCTAGTTCCTTTACTATCATCTGCCATCGAGCCAGTTGGTCCGCCTCGCCCCCACCTATCTTTTTGAATCGTGCTGGCTTTGAATTTACCAAGCATCCCGCGGCGAAAATATTTCCTTCTGCATCTTGCTGGTAGTCGAAGAAGAACTCATCACCTTCTTTGTTAATAGGAAGCATCGCAAGACTTTCAATAAAGTTAGGTCCGGGGAAGGATCGCACCGGCACGGGTCTTCCCTCGTATCCGGACTGACGACAGGTGCATGAGCGAGATCACGATCAACGCCGCTTTGCGCAGCAAGGGGCATTCCAAGGACGTAATGACCGCGCATGGTTTTCGCGCGATGGCAAGGATCCTGCTCGATGAGATCCTCGGCGAGCGTGTGGATCTCATCGAGCATCAGCTGGCGCACGCAGTCATCGCCCCCAACGGTCGCGCATACAACCGAACTGCTCACTTGCCGGGCCGAGTAAAAATGATGCAACATTGGGCCGACTACTTAGACCGATTGCGATCACCCTCAGCAAAAGCACGCTAACTCAGACTCGCAGATGAACTGATGCCAATCATATACACGCTAAACGATTATTCCAAATTTGCAATTTTAAAAATTGAATCTGCCAAACGTGTTCCCGTTGAGGATAATTTAGCAAGCACCCTCAATTGCTCCTTGCAGGCTACACTTGTTGTTGGCACAGGGTAATTTAGTGCGTGATCTATTTCACCCCAAACCTCATCAAATAAAGTCCGAACTTGAATTTCGCAAGTCAAATCGTATCTCGCTTGAGGCTTTACGACATAATGAATGCTTGTGTAATAGGACTCCCTAGTAACAGCCTTCAAGTTTAATGATTTAAAAAACGCTGTTGCCTCAGGGTCCCAGCTGTACGCAATTGGTGGTTCATGCAACGACCAATAGCCTTTTTCGATCTGCCCCATTATCGCACGATGTATGCCTGCAAATTGCTGAGTATGCAAATGCAGAACCCTAACCCCAGCGAAATCCGTGATCTTTTTAAATAAATTCTTTTCGGTAATCACACCTTCAGACCATTTTCGTTTAATCTTATCGGCAAGGTGCTTCTCATCTTTTAACCTTGACTTAACAGAATGAACCAATGGAAGTGGCTTCTCATTAAATTGCCTGGAAGATTGAAAAAAATCGGAAATTTGCTTACTGAACAACGCGAATTCATCGGCTCGTTCTGAATAAATAGAAACGAGATCATTGACTTGCTTATTGGTCGGCTTCTTACTAATCATGGAAGATGCGTCGGAGGTTTTAACGACTTAACGCGGGCGACTACATCTTTCGCAAAATCGTAATACGCATTTCGGGTATCATGATATCGCTGCCGATTTGTTACTACAGTAGGAATATCTTCTTCTTCGAGATCGGTGGAGTCCGGCAAGAGCCACATCGGACGGTGGTACTTCTGTGCGTGAGCAGGAAAAGTATTATGGGTGTGCATTACCGACATCCCACCAATCGGATCGCGCAAAGTCTTAGATTTAATACCTACGCTAAGTGCTGCAGGCATGTGATTCGCGACGATATCTGGAACTTGTTTAGCATAATTGAAGTGCGCGATAGCCATATCCCATGCACTTGCGCCGGTCCGCTTCTTCGCGTTGTAAATCGTGTATCCTAAAAATCCCACGAAATGCTCTGGTAGATACGGCCTGCGAGCCTGAGGTATCAAGTGATACAGTGTTTTTAACTCCGCCGTCCAACGATTTAGAGAGTTCCCAATATTTCGTATACCGTAAAGACTAAATAAATCGGGCGCGCAAGGAACTAAAAACGCGTCAACGGTGGTAAGAATCGTCTTATTAAGCTGCCCGAGACTTGGAGAAGTATCTAGGATAGCGTAATCGTAACCATATTCTTCGGCATACTGATTAACAATGCGACGAATTTCGCTCAATGTACGCAGAGCAAGTGGCTGCCCGACGAACGCATCGCTCCATCGACGAGCAAGTGTTTCCTCGAACATGTGCAATGTTAAGCGCCCGGGAACCAAATGTAAATTTTCCGTTAACTCAATAGGAGGAGGTAAATGCTCTAACTCACCAGTTCCTTCTTCGGTAGGCTTTAATGAAAAATGTATAGACCGAGGTTCCGAGCAGAGTTTTTTGAATTTCGCCGCACTCATCGCCTGTCGGGCGGATTGAAATCCAGGTTCGTCAATGAAGCTAATCTCAGCATCCCAAATTGCCTGAATATCCTCGACGGGAAGGCAGTAAATAGATAAGTTGCATTGCGGATCAAGATCAACTGCAAGTACGCGGTGTCCTAATTCGGCCAATGCATGGGCCAAGTGAAACGTGAGGGTAGTTTTCCCAACCCCGCCTTTGTTATTAAAAACTGTAATGATCTCAACCGGCATGGCTTCTTCCAGGAATTGCGGTGAAGCGAGTATGATGAGTTTTTGTGAATTTGTCATCCATCTTCGAATTTTGGACAGCGATCAGCCCTCCATCGGATATCGAAATGGACATACGCTATCGCGATGGCCCTCGTTGCTTGGATGTCAATTTCAATTTTTCGCGTGATATTTCATTGCCCGGAAACGCTGGATGGTCGTTCTCTTGCTGAATGACATTCAGAAGGGCTGATGCATTCTTGGCGACAGCGCCGGCCGTATGGTGGGCTAGCACATAGCGCCTAGTTGCATTTCTACCTTTGTCGATCTCATCACAAGTAAGGCCCGCTAAGCTCCCGTATTCAATCACAGCAGTACCATTCAACCCGCCCATCTGGCTCAGACGGCGGGTTTTTTTGTGCCTCGCTGCATCACTAAATCATGGTAAGGTTATCATCCGAACAATTTACCATTGTGCCCTTCATGCTGAAATCAACGTTGCGTTTGAGCTCTTCCCTCGTAGTGCTTGCATTGTTTTCCCCGGCTTTTGCCAGTGACGCTTTCGACCAACGTATTGCCCGCATCGAAAACGGCTTGTTGCCGCGCGTCGCCATCCAGGGCCAGTCAATTCCCGCGCTCAAAATTGCCGACCGCATGGCAACCCTCAAGGTGCCGGGCGTGAGCATTGCCGTCTTCAACAACGGCGCCATCGAGTGGGCGCGCGCCTACGGCGTCGCCGAAGCCGGCAGCGAACGCAAGGTCACGACGGAAACGCTGTTCCAGGCGGCGTCAATCAGCAAGCCGGTCGCCGCCATGGCTGCGCTGCGCCTCGTTGAGCAGGGCAAACTGTCGCTCGACCAGCCAGTCAATAATTACCTGGGACCGTGGAAATTGCCGAAAGGCGCACAGACGAAGGACCATCCCGTCACCCTGCGCAATTTGCTCAATCACAGCGCCGGCACGACGGTGTCCGGCTTTCGCGGCTATGCTGCGGGCGAGCCGGTGCCCACCCTGACCGAACTGCTCGACGGCAAGAAGCCGGCCAATTCGGACGCGGTCCGGGTCGCCAAGAAACCGGATTCCGAGTGGAACTATTCGGGCGGCGGCATCAGCATTGCGCAATTGATGATGAGCACGGCCTCGGGCCAGCCCTTCGCCACGCTGATGCAGGACACCGTCCTCACGCCGCTGGACATGAAGCACAGCACCTTCGCGCAGCCCCTGCCGCCAGCCTTGCATGCCTCGGCCGCCAGCGGCCACGATGATGCCGGCGCGCCCCTCAAGGGCAAGTGGCACAGCTATCCGGAGCAAGCTGCCGCCGGCCTGTGGACCACGCCCACCGACCTGGCCCTGTTCGCCATTGAGCTGCACAAGGCGAGCAAGGGCAAGTCGGACAAGGTGCTCTCGCCAGCGATGGCGAAAACCATGCTCACGCGCCTGAAGGGCGACTATGGCCTGGGCATTGGTGTTGAAACACCCGAGGGACGTCCTGCATTCAACCATGGCGGCACCAATGTCGGCTTCCAGGCCATGCTGATTGCCTTCAATGACAATGGCCAGGGTGCTGTCGTGATGTCCAATGGCGACAATGGCCAGGTCCTCAATTCCGACATCCTGCGCGCCATCTCGGCGCAATACGGCTGGACCGATTTCCGCGTCACGTACAAGAAGCTGGCCGTCGTCAGTCCCCAGGTGGCCGCCAGCTATGCCGGCACATACGATGTGCGCGGCACGCCCATCGTGGTGACGCAGGAAGGCGAGCGCCTGTTCATCAAAGCTGCCCCTTTGGGACCGGATCGCCACGAGTTGCTGGCAGAGACGGCGAGCACGTATTTCACCCTCACCGACAGGGCGGAATTCGCCTTCGAGAAGGCGAAGCACGGCAAATTTGACCTGGTCATCAAGGCAGGCGATACCTACCGCGGCAAGCGCAAGCCGTAGAGCGCACTTCGTCGGGAGGTTGAAAGTCATAACATAGCAAAATTTTTACTATTTACTAGTAAAAATTCTGCTATATTTGCGCATTGTGATTTTCACAACCCCTCCCGACAGGAAGCGCCGTGATCAAGAAACCATTCTTACTTCAGTTGTTCCGGACTGCCTGCCTCACGCTGCTGCCGATGCAGGTTTGCGCAGCCAACACCGACGTGCAGCGGATGGACGAGCTGATCAACTCCTATCTCGTCAACAAGCAGTTCACCGGGACCGTACTGATCGCGAAAGGCGACGACATCCTGCTCAACAAAGGCTACGGCGCGGCCAACATTGCCTGGAATATCCCGAATTCGCCTGCGACCAAATTCCGCATCGCCTCAGTTTCCAAACAGTTCACAGCAGCGGCCATCCTGTTGCTGGCCGAAGATGGCAAGCTGTCACTCGGCGACAGCGTGACCAGACACTTGCCCCGCTCGCCATCCGGGTGGCGGCAGGTCACGCTGTTCCAGCTCTTGACCCACACCTCGGGCATGGGCGACTACAACGCCTACGCGGAGTATGTCGAAGGCGTGCCCATGAAGTCGGAACAGGTCATGGCCATGATCCGCAAGCATCCATTAGCATCGCGCCCGGGAAAGCAGTTCGTATACAGTAACTCGGGATACGCCATCTTGGGCGCGGTCATCGAAAAAGTGAGCGGACTGCGTTATTGCAAGTTCATGCAGGACCGCGTTTTTACACCGCTCGCCATGCACGATTCCGGCTGCGATGTGAATGCCGAGGTGATTCCCGGCAGGGCTTCGGGCTATGTCAATGAACGTGGCCGCATGACCAATGCACCGCATCACGATGTGGGCGAGGTATTCGCCGATGGCGGCCTGTATTCCACGGCGGCCGACATGCTGCGCTGGCAAAAGGCGCTGTACGGTGGCAAGCTGCTGTCGTCCGCGTCGCTCACGGCCATGACCACAGCCCATACGCCCGGCTACGGCATGGGACTGGAACTGGCCAGCCCGCCTTCCCAGCCACTATTCGGCCACGGCGGGCACCTGAATGGATTTACCAGCCGCATCAGCTACCGTCCTGACGATGCCTTGCACGTGATCGTCCTGAGCAATATGGGCATGGGCTACGCCAGCGGCCTGGGGCACAGGCTGCGCAGCGTTGCCAGCGGCGAAGCCGTGATCCTCAATTCCGAACGCAAGGAAATGGAAGTCGATACCCGCATCCTCGCGCGCCGCGTTGGCAAGTACCGGTTTCCGGGCGAGCTGGTGTCGATCAGGCTCGATGGCGAACGCTTGCAGTTCAAGATGGGGGACCAGGACTGGCTGACCCTGTCTGCGGAATCGGACAGCAAGTTCTTTACACCGACTATCGACGCGCAGTTCGAATTCGTACGAACGGCGAAGGAACCGGAATCGCTGGTCCTGCACCAGAACGGGCGTCACATTGTCATGCCGCGCATCGCCTGCGCTTCATGTCCGAGCACGCCATAACAGGATGACGCCAATGCATAAGCCGCCTAGCGCATAGGGAAACAGCGCGCCAATGATGGGGAACAGCGCGCCAATGGGGGCAATCACGCGCGCCAGCAAGGCAAGCACGATCACCAGGACGGACACGGCGAACAGGACGGCGCCACTCTTCGCGGTGACGCCCCGGTTCCCCAGCAGCAGCTGGCGCAGTTCCGCCCTGCGGCCACGGAAGCGCAGGTACAGCATGGCCCCCACCACGGCAAGCAACACGGCCAGCATGGCCAGGCCGCGGGCGGACGTCACGAAGCTCATTTGCCCAGCCCCTGGCCGCCCACCGGCGCCGTTTCGAAACGCTCGCCGAAGCCGGCGATCATCGCGCGGCCTTTGGCGATGGCGGCCTTCACCGACGCCAGCTGCAGGGACGCAGCATGGCTCGCCTTGCTGTCCCAGGCCTCGGTAATCCAGATCGCATCCGGGTCGGCCGGGTCATGTGCCACGATGTAGCTCAGGCAGCCCGGCATGTTCTGCAAGCCCTCAAGCAAAATCGCCACGAGCGCATCGCGCTGCCCGGGTACGACCTTCATCTTGCCAATCAAACCGTACATGGTGGAAGTTCCTGTTGGTGCTGCGTGAGAAGAAGCCGCCGCCAGAACGGCTGCTGCGCCAGCGCCGGCAATGAGGTCGCGGCGCGTGATCATTTCCGGCTGCCGAGCTTCCAGCCTATCCATGCCATCGGAATGTAAGCGCCCAGGACATCGACTGCCATGAACCACACGGGTGCCGGCAGCAGGAAGCAGTTGACGATGCCGCCAGCCAGGAACAACGTCCCTATGCCCATGGCCAGCTTGAACTGGTGGCTGGCGCCGATGATAACCGCGACTGCCGCGCCGGCCAGGGTGCCGAGGGCGTGCGCAAGGAAGGGAAACAGGAAATGCCTGGGCTCGAACAGGTGCATGGTCGCCTGCAGGCCCTCCATCGTAGTGGTGTCTGCGCCTGCCGGGGCCGGAATGACGTGGCCGCTCGCGACGATCAGGCCCATGTTGACGATACTGCCAAACACAAAACCAGCAATGACTGCCAGGATATTTCGTACGACGGGATTCATGCCCACCTCCTCTGATTAGTCCGGCCAGTCTACCGAGGAGGTGGAACGATGTCCATGAAACTTAAGGCTTCTTCCGGCCTCGCGCCGAGACGGCGAACAGGGCCAGCGATGCCAGGAACATGGACAGGGTTTCCGGCTCGGGAATGTTGGCGCGGATCGAGAAGGTGTCGCCCGCTTCCAGGCCCGACACGTCGAGCTGCCAGTTGCCCAGGCCATTCAACTCGAAGGGATTACCGAAGTGGAATTCGGCAAACTCCGGCGTGCCGAAACGGATGCCGGCATCCAGGCTGGTGTAGCTGACATTGGCAATCGTGCCGAAGGCCGGCGTGACGCTGCCCTGGCCGGCAAAGCTGATGCCGCCGAGCGAAAACGAGAAGTAGGCCAGGCCGCTGCCGCTCAGGTTGCGCACGATGGCATTCAGGTTCAGCACCGGCGCCAGCAGGTCGCTTTCCTCAATGATGAAGTTCAGCTGGGCGCCCGAAAACGTGGCCAGGTCCAGGTCGAACGATACCAGCGACGGCGCGCTGTAATCGGTCACGGCATTGCCGCTGGAACTGGTGAGGATGACGGCGCTGGCAGGGTTGGCGATGGCCAGTGCGCACAGTACGGGGGCGACATAGTGACGTAGTTTCATGTTCGGTCTCCTTGGGATTACAGCGGGCCATTGGCCCATGGGCCGGTAATGGCGAAAGTGATGCCTGGCGTCTGGATGTTGACGAACAGGTAGCGGCCGGTCGGGTCGAAGCAGGCGCCCGCAAATTCGTTGGCGCGGTGGTCGCCCGCCAGCGCGCCCAGCTTGCCGGTGGTGTTCAGCTGGGCCGCCGTCAGCACCACATTGTTCTTCGAAAAAATGTAGGCATCGCCGGCGCCGGTCAGCCCCATCAGGCGCTGGCCGAAGCCGAAGCTGTCGTTGGCCGCGCTCGATGCGTCTTCGCAAATCAGGATGCCGTCGCGCGGGCTCACGGTCAGGTTGTCGCCCATATTGCCCACCAGTGCGCTCGGGCTCGAGTAGATGCAGGTCAGCGTTTGCGCCGCCAGGTCCAGTTCCCAGATCGTTCCGCGCTGGACAGCGCCGCCGGACGTATCCATCACATACATTTTCCCCTTGGAATACCAGATGCCTTCGCCCCGGTTCATGCGCAGGCCGCCCTGCACCCAGCCCTGCACGAAGGGACCGGCCGCGTTGGTGATCGTGACGCCGTTCAAGCCGGTGCCGCTGCCGCGGTTCTGGTCGGGGTTGGCGATGTTCACCCATTCGAGTTCGTAGCTGGCGTTGACGGCTGCGGTGCCCAGGTTGACGTTGTTGGCGCCCTTGACCCTGGCCATCTGCAGCACGCCGCCCATGGCCAGCGAACCGGGGTAGCCGAGCACGATATCGGGCACGTAGCGGTAGAAGCCCGACTTGCCGGAGCTGTCTTCGGTCTGGTACACCATGCCGGTGCCGGGATCGACGGCGGCGGCTTCGTGGGCGAAGCGGCCCATGCCGACGATGGGCTGGCCCGTGGTCGCGCCGGGATCGGCCGTCACTTCGAAGGCATAGCCGTGCTTCTTGCCGGCCGTGCCGACGGCGTCGGAACTGACTTCTTCGCAGGTGAGCCAGGTGCCCCAGGGCGTGACGCCGCCGGCGCAATTGGTTTGCGTGCCGCCCAGGCTGGGCGACATGCTGACCCAGTTACCGTCGCGGAACAGCAGGTTCGAGGTGCCGCCGCCGAACTTGTTGGACGAGGTCGCGCTGCTGTTGCCATTGTCGTAGACGCCGGGCGCATTGATGAAGTTGGCCGCGCCGGTGGCGCCGATTTCGTGGTTGCGCACCAGCACCAGCTCGGTGCTGCGGCCAACCTTGCGCGACACGATCACGCCCATGCCGTCGTGGCCGCCCGGGCAGGTCCTGCCGTCGGTCATCAGGTCGCCGCGCCAGCCGAAGCTCTTGTACACGAAACCGGCCGGCAGCTGCAGCAAGGGCAGGCCGGTGCTGATGTCGCGCACCGGCGCGATCGGGCCGTAAGGGCTGGCAACGAGCGTGGTGGCGCCGTTGGCGGCTTGCGCCTGGCGGGTCTGCATGGCGGCAAGCGCGCCAACGAAGGGCAGCGCCGAAGCGCCAGCGAGACTTTTGAGGAGATTGCGTCGGGACGAGGAAAGTTCAGTGTTCATGGCCGGCCTTTATCGTGAATGGGGAGCAACCGCGCCATTACAACAAAGCTTTGCTACGGGCCGATGACAGCAAAATGACAACAAAACGGCCGCGTTAGCGGCCGTTGGGCGAAAGGGAATTGAACAGGAAAGCGCTCAGAAATGAATCGCGGCCCGGATCATGGGTGTCTTGGCCCGGAAGCCCTGGCCGCCCGTCTTGAAGGCGGTATTCCCGAATTTATTGTTCCAGTACTGGTACTCGATGCCGATGCGGAACATGTTCTTCTTGTGCCCCAGGGCGGCGCCCGCGTCGAACATCAGCTGCATGTCGACATTCGTTTCCGGCCCGGTGTCGAAGCCCACCTCGTCGCGGCCCTTGGACGCGATCACATTGGCATAGCCTTCGAACTTCCACAGGTCGGCCACGGGAATGCCCCAGCTGGCGCTGAGCATGGGGTGCAGGTCGTAGGTGTAGCGTTCGCGCACCAGGGACACGGGCGGGAAGGCGCCGCTGGGAGCATTGCTTTCATTGAGCAGCAGCAAGCTGGTGTTCAGGAAGCCCGGCACGTCCCACATCACGGTCGGACCCGCGACCAGCATGCGCTTGCGCGAGTTGTAGCCGACATCGTTCTTCACATTCACGTCGAAACCGAAGGTGGCGCCAAAGCCGCGCACCGCGCCGATCTTGAAATCCTTGCCGCTCAGCTTGCCGATATCGAGGGTGTGCCGGTACACCATATAGGCTTCCTGGGCGCCTTCGGACTGGTTCAGGGATCCGGGGTCGTTGCGGTCGGACAGGAGGAAGTCGACATTGACGAAATTGCTGCCGTACTTGTAGCCGCTGGCATGGGTCAGGGCGAAGATATCCTTGCCGATGTCGCGCCGGTTGAAAGGCTCGCGAAAGGCATTGCCCTTGCGCCAGCTGAGCGAGGTGTCGCTCCATTCCGCCGCCATGGCCGGCAAGGCCAGGATGGCCAAGCACATTGCCGCGATTCCGTGCCATTTCCGAGCTGCCATCATTGTCCCCTGTGATGCTGCCGTTCACGCGTGCTGGCTACGCCGAAGGTCAATACTCCCGCTAAGATTGCCTGTCGTCAAGTACGATCCGCCGTACTGTATTTTCCATGTCACAAAATAAAAAAAGACAAAAAGGAATGCGGATAGTTAATCGCAGGAAACAGACCGGGACGGCCTATTTCGCCTGCGTGTAAAATGCGCCCATGCATATTTCCGCCATCCGCCAGCGCTTGCGCGACCTGGGCGCCCTCCCCCAACATGAACAGCGCGTGCTGCGCGACTGGGTGCTGGGCCAGGCGCACGACCTGGGCCGGCGCCGCCCGCAGGACTTCCTGCCGCGCGCCGTGCGCGACGCCCTGCCCGCCCTGGACGCCGACCTGGCCGCCATGGCCACCCTCATTTCCAGCCATCCCGGCGAGAACGGCGCGGCGCGCCTGCTGGTGGGCCTGGCCGACGGCCAGACCGTGGAAAGCGTGCTGCTGCCGCGCGACGGCTTGTGCGTGTCCAGCCAGGTGGGCTGCGCGGTGGGTTGCCAGTTCTGCATGACCGGCCAGGGCGGCCTGCTGCGCCAGGTCACGAGCGGCGAGATCATCGCCCAGGTGGCGCTGGGGCGCAGCCTGCGGCCGGTGAAGAAGGTGGTGTTCATGGGCATGGGGGAACCCGCCCACAATCTCGACAATGTGCTCGAAGCGATCGAGCTGCTGGGCACCGACGGCAATATCGGGCACAAGAACCTGGTGTTTTCCACCGTCGGCGATGCGCGCGTGTTCGAACGCCTGCCGCTGGGCAGGGTCAAGCCGGCGCTGGCCCTGTCGCTGCACAGCACCAAGGCCGCCCTGCGCGAACAATTGCTGCCGCGCGCGCCGCGCCTGTCCCCGCAGCAGCTGGTCGACCTGGGCGAAGCCTATGCGCGCCTGACCAGCTACCCCATCCAGTACCAGTGGACCTTGCTGGACGGCGTCAATGACGGCGACGATGAACTGGACGGCATCGTGCGCCTGCTGAAGGGGAAATACGCGGTGCTCAACATGATCCCCTACAACACGATTCCCGGCCTGGCCTTCCGCCGTCCCGCCTGGGACAAGGCGCAAGCCATCGCCGCATCGCTGCACCAGCGCGGCGTGCTGACCAAGCTGCGCGATTCGGCAGGACAGGATGTGGAAGGCGGTTGCGGCCAGCTGCGGGCGCGCGCCGGCACGGGCGGCCGCAAGACCATCGCGATCCGGGCAAGCCAGGCCTGACTACTTTTGCGGCGCCTTGCGTTCGACCCAGGCATCGTACTTGCGTTCGATCCGGCGCGTGGTGCCGTCGCGCGCCATGGCCTCGAGCGAGGCATTGAGCTTGTCGATGATGGCGTCCGGCACCGCCGGGTTGCAGGCCAGGTAAACCTTGATGCGGTTGAAGGTGAGCACCGGCACGATCTTGTCGCTCCAGCCGTTGACCATCAGCACCGAACTGCCGCGCCGGATGCCGGCCGCCCACAGGTCGATCCGGTTCATCATCAGTTTTTTCTGGTTGAGCAGGTCGCTCGGCGCGGGATCGACCAGGAAGCCGCGCGCGCGCAGGTATTCATCGCGGGCGTCGCCATTGTAGGTGCCGATGCGCATATTGCGCGCGTCTTCCAGGGTGTGCAGCACCAGCTTGCGGTCGGCCCGCGCCAGCAGCACCCATGCGCCCTCGTCGGTCGGCCCCACCCATTTGAACAGGCTCTCGCGCTCCGGCGTGCGGGTTGTGGAATAGACGCAGGCGTCGCTGCGCTGCAGGGCCGCGCTGTAGGCGCGCTTCCAGGGCAGCATTTCGAAGCTGTGGGCAATGCCGGAACGGGTCAGCGCTTCGCGCACCTTGTCGCTGGCGCTGCCCACCACCCGCTCGCCGTCCTGCATGCTGGTGGGCGGCGACGATTCGGTGGTGATATACAAGGCGGGCGCTTGTGCAGCGGCCCGGACCAGCGCCCCCGCCAACATTATTGGAACTACAAGTTTCAAACTGCCCATGCCATACCTTCACAATCGAGCTGAAAGCATAGCAGCAAGGCCGAGCCGCTCGCAACCGGCACAGCCCCATGAGAGCGGTACCTGCTGCGCGGAAACAACCATTTTCACGGTCCATTCGACATACACTGATTAAAACCCTACCGACATGGCCTTCGATACGTCCGCACAGCGCGCGTTGTTCCACATGCCCGGCGCGGCATCCATGCTCACCGATGGCGAATATGACCCGGCGCTGGTGCTGCTGTCGGTCCTGGTGGCCAACTTTCGTGGATGGGGTTGCAGATCGCCGGCCAGGCCAGGGCCAACCTGGTCCAGCGCCGGCTGGTGCTGCTGACTGGCAGCATGGGACTGCTGGCCGAGGCGCGCGGCGACCCGCCGCCCTTCCTGGTGCGCGACACCGGGATCGGGATCGCGCCGGAGCGCATGGCCGCCATTCCGGTGATCTTCGTGACGGCGCTGAACCAGACCGAGGACGAGGTGGAAGGCTTCAATGCGGGCGCGGTCGATTACATCACCAAGCCGGTCAGCCCGCCCATCGCGCCCGCCCGCGTGCGCACCCATTTGTCGCTGGTGCGCATGGAAGAGCTGCGCGAAACGCGCCTGGAAATCGTCCAGCGCCTGGGCCTGGCGGCCGAATACAAGGATAACGAAACCGGCCTGCATGTGATCCGCATGAGCCACTTCTCGCGCCTGCTGGGCCTGGCCGCCGGCATGGGCGGCTACGAAGCGGACGACCTGCTGCATGCGGCGCCCATGCACGACGTCGGCAAGATCGGCATCCCCGACCGCATCCTGCAAAAACCGGCCGCGCTCGACCCGGACGAATGGGCCATCATGCAGACCCACGTCACCATAGGCGCCGAAATCATCGGCCAGCACGCCTCGGGCATGCTGGCGCTGGCGCGCTCAATCGCCCTGTCGCACCACGAACGCTGGGATGGGCTGGGCTACCCGTACGGCCTGGCCGGCGAAGCGATCCCCTTCGAAGGCCGGATCGTGGCCATCGCCGACGTGTTCGACGCCCTGACCTCGGTACGGCCCTACAAGGTGGCCTGGAGCGTGGCCGATGCGGCGGCCTACCTGGAGAAGGAAAAAGGGCGGCATTTCGATGCCGCCCTGGTGGACCTGTTCCTGGAACGCCTGCCGCAGATCGTGGCGATCAGGGACAAATGGTCGGAAACCTGATCAGGCCCGCGCGTGCGCCAGCGGCAGGGCCGCGCGGCGCGCCACCAGTTCGTGGTACAGCGCCGTGTAGCTGGTCGCCATCTGTTCGGCGGTAAACAGTTCCCAGTAGCGCGCCTCGGCGCGGCGGCCCATTTCGGCGGCCAGTTCCGGGTTGTCCCACAGGCGCTTCATGGCTTCGCCGAAGGCTTGCGAATCGGACGGCGGCACCACGATGCCGGTATCGCCGTCGATGTTGATGTAGGTGGTGCCGGTGCCGATTTCGCTCGAAATCATGGGCTTGCCGTACATGGCCCCTTCCAGCAGCGAGATGCCGAACGCTTCCGAACGCAGGTGCGAAGGGAAAGCCACCGCGTAGCACAGCGTGAGCAGCGCCACCTTGTCGTGGTCGTCCAGCGCGCCCACGAACAGCACATGGGTCAGCCCCAGGCGTTCGGCGTGCTCCTTCAGTTCCGTTTCGATCGGCCCGGCGCCCACGATGACCACCGGGTAGTCGGTATTGGCCACGGCGTCGAGCAGGATGTGCAAGCCCTTGTAGTAGCGCAGCACGCCCACGAACAGGAAGAAACGTTCGCCCACGCGCGCGCGCCACTGGTCCATGCGCGACTGCTCCGGCTGCGGGTAGATGCTCTTGTCCAGGCCGTAGGTGATGACGCGGGTCTTGTCGCGGTAGCGGTCCAGCACCGCCGACGAGGCCATGTAGTTGGGCGAGGTGGCCACGATGGTGTCCACGCTTTGCAGGAAGCGGTGCTTGAGCGGCTGGTACACCTTCAGCAGCGCCTTCTGGCGCACGATGTCGGAATGGTAGGTCACCAGGCTGGGCTTGCGGATGCGGGCCATGAAATGGGCCAGGTCCATGAACGGCCACGGGAAGTGGTAGTGCACCACGTCGGCCTGTTCGGCCAGGCGCGCCAGTTCGCCAAAGGCGGCCAGCGACATGCCGGTGGAGGCGATCTCGATGTCGAGCGGCACCCGGTGCACCTGGTGGCCTTCGAATTCGAAATCGAAATTGTCCTTCTGGCGCGTCAATGTCAGCACCTTGTTGACGACACCGAGCTTGCCGGTCCCGACGCACATCTGCCGGATCACCTGCTCGACACCGCCCACGGAATCAGGGTAGTAGGTTTTGTAGAAATGAAGGACGCGCATGCGGACAGCTCAATGGGAAAGGACAGTATGATACACGGCGGCCGTCCGTACAGCCGTTTCGCGCCAGGTCAGGCTGGCCGCGCGGGCATGGCCGGCCGCGATGCAGCGCGCGCGCAAGGCTTCGTCGTTCACCAGCGCCAGCATGGCCGCGCCGATGGCGCCCGTATCAAGCGGATCGACGTCGAGCGCCGCGCCCCGGGTGACTTCGGGCAGCGAACTGCTGTTCGAGGCCACCACCGGCACGCCCGAGGAAAACGCTTCCACCACCGGGATGCCGAAGCCTTCGTACAGGGAAGGAAACACGAACACGCCCGCGCCCACATACACATGGCGCAGGGCGTCGTTGCCGGTCAGCTGGTTCAGCCACACCACCCGGTGGCCGTTCTGGCGCGCCGCGTGGATGCGCGCCACCAGGGCCTCGCAGCGCCAGCCGGTGCTGCCCACGATGACCAGCTGGCGTTCGGCGCGCACCGCCGCCGGCAGGGCCAGGTAGGCGTCCAGCAGGCGTTCGATGTTCTTGCGCGGCTGCAGGGTGCCCACGAACAGGAAGTAGCCGGGCACCAGGCCGTTCGCCGCCAGCGTGGCCGCCACTTGCTCGGGGTCGCTCGGCTGCAGCCATTCGTCGCCCACGCCGCAGTGCACCACGCTCACCTTGTGCGGGTCGACCCCGAAGCACTCGACCAGTTCGTCGATGGCGAAGTGCGACAGGGCGATCACGTGGTCGGCCTTGCGCGTGGCTTTTTTCTGCATCCAGTTCTTGGCCTGGCGCAGGCGCGGGCTGCACCATTCGGGATACTTGATCGGCAGCGCGTCGTGCAGGGTGGCCACCACCGGGCAGTCCATGCGCACGATGCGGTAGTCGGTCACGTGGAACAGGTCGGCCGGCATGTGCACGCGGTTGACGGCGGGCGTGAGCAGGTCGGCCAGGGTGGCCGCCTCGAACGACTGGGGCATGGCCCGGCCGACGCTGATGGCCTGGGCGCTGCCGCGAAAACGGGGATAGGAATAGCCGGACACGGTGCAGCCCGCGGCGGGCAGGTGGTCCAGCAGGGCACGGGTGTAGACGCCGATGCCGTCGAGCCGCCCGCCGGTCAGTCCTGGTTCGATCATGGTCGTTCCAAGGCCGACGCGCAGCAAGTTCACGCCTGGTACATCCAGCGCAGCGTCTCGGCCAGCGGGGTGGGCTTCACTTCGCCGATGACGCTGGTGAGCTTGTCGTTGTTGCCGACCAGGGTAAGGATATCGTTGGCCCGCACGAACGCCGGATTGACGCGCACGTCGATGGCGTAGCCGGCGATGCCGGACATGGTCTCGATGACGGACGACAGCGTATGCGCCTGGCCGGTGCACACATTGAATGCCTGGCCGGCCGGGCTGGTGGCGAGCAGGCGCCGGTAGCTGGTGGCGACCATGCGCACGTCGGAAAAATCGCGCGCGATGGCCAGGTTGCCCAGCTCGATCTGGCGCGCGCCCTTGCGGAAATGCCCGACGATTTTCGGCAGCAAGAACGTTTCGGTCTGGCCCACGCCGGTGTAGTTGAACGGGCGCACGATCACGATCGGCAGCTTGTCGTTCCACAGCTGCGCCATGTTTTCCATGGCCAGCTTGCTGACCGCGTAATCGTTGGCCGGCGCCGGCGCCAGCGTTTCGGCGATCATGCCGACGCTGGCATTGCCGTAGATATTGGCCGAGGAAGCGAGCAGCACGGCCGAAGGCTTGTGCGCCTGCGCGGCCAGCGCTTCGAGCAGGTTGCGCGTGCCCATGATGTTGACACGGTAAATCAGCTCGGTATTGGCATGCACCACGTTGGCGATGCCGGCCAGGTGGGCCACGACGTCGGGCTGTATCTCGGCGATCATGGCGGCCACGGCGTCGCGGTCGCAGATGTCGATGCTGACAATGTCCGGGCCCGGGGCTTCGCCCGGCAGCGCGGTGCCGAACACGCGGTAGCCGGCGGCCGTCAGTTCCTGCGCCAGGTAATGGCCCGTGAAACCGCGCAAGCCGGTAATGAGCGCGCGCTTTCCCTGTCCCTCGCCATCAAGCACGAGGGCCGGAAATTGTTCCGAGGCCATGCGGTTCATATCAGAACGAGAATCCGATTTCGTTGCGGCGCATATCGGCGTCGACCATCATCTGGCACAGCTGTTCGAGGGTGGTCTTCGGTTCCCAGCCCAGCTCGCGCATGGCCTTGCCCGGGTCGCCGATCAGCAGTTCGACTTCGGCCGGGCGGTAGAATTTCGGGCTCACGCACACCAGCAGCTTGCCGCTGCGGCTGCAATGGCCGGTTTCGTTCTCGCCCTTGCCCTTGAATTCGACCGTGATGCCGGCGCCCTTGAAGGCCATGGACACGAAGTCGCGCACGGTTTCGGTGCGGTTGGTGGCCAGGATGAAGGTGTCGGGCTGCTCGGCCTGCAGGATGCGCCACATGCCTTCCACGTATTCCTTGGCATAGCCCCAGTCGCGCTTGGCGTCCAGGTTGCCCAGTTCGAGCACGTCGAGCTTGTTGAGCACGATCTTGGCGACCGCATCGGTGATCTTGCGGGTGACGAATTCACGCCCGCGCAGCGGCGACTCGTGGTTGAACAGGATGCCGGAGGAGCCGAAGATGCCGTAGGACTCGCGGTAGTTCACGGTCATCCAGTGGGCATACAGCTTGGCCACGCCATACGGGCTGCGCGGATAGAAGGGCGTGTCCTCCACTTGCGGGATGGCTTGCACCTTGCCGAACATTTCCGAGGTCGACGCCTGGTAGAAGCGCGCCTTCGGATTGACGATGCGGATCGCTTCGAGCAGGTTGACCGCGCCCAGCGCCGTGATGCTGGCGGTGGCGATCGGCTGCTCGAAGGAGACGCCGACGAAGCTTTGCGCGGCCAGGTTGTAGACCTCGTCCGGCTGGGCGCTTTGCATCAGGCGGATCGACGACGACAGGTCGGTCAGGTCGTATTCGACCAGTTTCAGGTTCGGGTGAGCTTCGATGCCGAGCTCTTCAATGCGCCAGAAATTGACCGAGCTCGAACGGCGGTAAGTGCCCGTGACCTCGTAACCTTTTTCAAGCAGCAACTGGGCCAGATAGGCGCCGTCTTGACCAGTGATCCCGGTAATCAGGGCTTTTTTTGTTGTGAGCATGTTCTAGATAATCTTGGGTAAACAGGGATCGCGGGTAGGCAGCGCCCCAATTTGGGCATTAAACAACCTGACATTGTAACAGAGGCGCCAAACCGGCCCGCTACAGGCGAAGAGGTGCTGCAAATTAAGCAACATCCAGCGCGGACATTATGCCTGATATTCCTGGGCAGGCGGCGCACCATTACACGTGGTTACCTTCGTGATGAACACTTGCGACAGACTTCCAAAGCCTGGTTTGATATGTATCAAATGCAAAAAAAGGGAGGCGGCCGGAAAACGGCGGCCTCCCCCTCCCCCGCGCCGCCGTTAACGCTCGGCGACGGCGTCCACCACGCACAGGGCGGTCATGTTGACGATGCGGCGCACGGTCGCCGACGGGGTCAGGATGTGCACCGGCTTATTGCATCCAAGCAATACCGGGCCGATGGCGATGCCGTTGCCGGCCGCCGTCTTGAGCAGGTTGTAGGCAATGTTGGCGGCATCGATGTTCGGCATGACCAGCAGGTTGGCGTCGCCCTGCAGGGTCGACTGCGGCATCATGGACTTGCGCAGCTTGGAGTCGAGCGCGGCGTCGCCATGCATTTCCCCGTCCACTTCCAGGCCGGGAGCCTGCTGCTGCACCAGGGCCAGCGCGGCGCGCATCTTGCGCGCCGATTCCGAGTTCGACGAGCCGAAATTGGAGTGCGACAGCAGGGCCGCGCGCGGAATCAGGCCGAAACGCGACATTTCCTCGGCCGCCATGATGGTGATCTCGGCCAGCTGTTCGGCGCTCGGGTTTTCATTGACGTGGGTGTCGACGATGGCCATCTGGCGTTCCGGCAGGATCAGGAAGTTCATGGCCGCGTAAACATGGGCGCCCGGACGCCGGCCCAGCACCTGGTCGATATAGTGCAGGTGCAAATTGGTGGTGCCGAAGGTGCCGCAGATCATGCCGTCGGCATCGCCCTTGTGGATCATCATGGCGCCGATCAGGCTGTGGCGGCGGCGCATTTCCAGCTTGGCGTACTCCTGGGTGACGCCCTTGCGGTTGCTCATCTCGTAGTAGGTCTGCCAGTAGTCGCGGTAGCGCTCTTCGTGGTCGGGATTGATGACGTCGAAATGCTCGCCACGCTTGAGGCGCAGGCCGAATTTCTCGATGCGCTGTTCGAGCACGCTCGGACGGCCGACCAGGATGGGGCGCGCCAGCTTTTCATCGACCACCACCTGCACCGCGCGCAGCACGCGCTCTTCTTCGCCCTCGGCGTAGACGATGCGCTTCATCTCGGCCGGGGCGGCCTTGGCCACCGCGAACAGCGGCTTCATGAAGGTGCCGCTGCGGTAGACGAATTGCTGCAGGCTGTCGGCATAGGCTTGCAGGTCGGCGATCGGGCGCGTGGCCACGCCGGACTCGAAGGCCGCCTTGGCCACGGCCGGCGCGATCTGCATCAGCAGGCGCGGGTCGAACGGCATCGGAATCAGGTATTCCGGCCCGAAGGACAGGTTGCTGATGCCGTAGGTGGTGGCCACCACGTCGGACTGCTCGGCGTGGGCCAGGTCGGCGATGGCGTGCACCACCGCGATTTCCATCTCGCGCGTGATGGTGGTGGCGCCGCAATCGAGGGCGCCGCGGAAAATATAGGGGAAGCACAGCACATTGTTGACCTGGTTCGGATAATCCGAACGGCCGGTGGCGATGACGGCGTCGCCGCGCACGGCCTTGACGTCTTCCGGCAAGATTTCGGGGGTCGGGTTGGCCAGCGCCAGGATCAGCGGATTGGCCGCCATGGCCATGACCATGTCCTGCTTGAGCACGCCGCCGGCCGACAGGCCGAGGAAAATGTCGGCGCCGGGCATGACTTCGGCCAGGGTGCGCATCGGCGTGTCCTGGGCGAAGCGTTCCTTGTCCGGATCCATCAGCTCGGCACGGCCCTTGTAGACCACGCCGGCAAGGTCGGTGACGAAGATGTTTTCGATCGGGAAGCCCAGGTCGACGATGAGGTCCAGGCAAGCCAGGGCGGCCGCCCCGGCGCCGGACACCACCAGCTTGCATTCGCGCAGGTTCTTGCCCACCACCTTGACGCCGTTCAGGATGGCCGCGCCCACGATGATGGCGGTGCCGTGCTGGTCGTCATGGAAGACGGGAATCTTCATGCGGTCGCGCAGCTGGCGCTCGATATAGAAGCATTCGGGCGCCTTGATGTCTTCCAGGTTGATGCCGCCGAAGGTAGGCTCGAGCGAGGCGATGATGTCGACCAGCTTGTCGGGATCGGATTCGTTGATCTCGATGTCGAACACGTCGATGCCGGCGAATTTCTTGAACAGCACGCCCTTGCCTTCCATGACAGGCTTGGAAGCGAGCGCGCCGATATTGCCCAGTCCCAGCACCGCGGTGCCGTTGGTGATGACGGCCACCAGGTTGCCGCGCGCCGTGTATTTATAGGCGTTGGCCGGATCCTTGACGATTTCCTCGCACGGCGCCGCGACGCCCGGCGAATACGCCAGGGCCAGGTCGCGCTGATTGGTCAGTTGCTTGGTGGGGGTGACGCTGATTTTGCCTGGGCGGGGAAATTCATGGTACTCCAGCGCTGCGCAACGCAGCTGCTGGCGCAATTCTTCCTTCTTGTCTGATGACGAATCCATGCTGATGCGCTTCCTGTTCTGTCTCGGGAGCCAATGATTCTAGCAGAGCTGAGAAAACAGCAAGCTACGTATTTCTACCAACAACCGGTTCAAACCCCTGTCTAGACAGATATTTCATCACTTTCCCAAAAAAAACTATCGCAGGAAGGAAAACACCGAAACGTCAATACGTCGCCCTCGCGCAGGCGGGGGCTATGGCACGTCTGCCCACAGGTGCTATGGGCCCCCGCCTGCGCGAGGGCGACGGCCGCGAGGGCGGCCGTCGGTTGTACAATCCCGCCATGCTCTCCGAATTCGACCTGATCAAGAAGTTCTTCAAGCGCGCCCGCCCTGGCCGCGCGGTGCTGGGCATCGGCGACGACTGCGCCCTGCTCGCCCCCACGCCCGGCACCCAGATGGCCATTTCGTCCGACATGCTGGTCGAAGGGCGCCACTTTTTCGCCGGGGCGGACGCCCGCATGCTGGGCCACAAATGCCTGGCCGTGAACCTGTCGGACCTGGCCGCCATGGGCGCCAGGCCGGTCGGCTTCACGCTGGCCCTGTCCCTGCCCTCGTCGGATGCAGACTGGCTCGACGCGTTTTCCGGCGGCCTGTTCGCCCTGGCCGACGCCTTCGACTGTGAACTGATCGGCGGCGACACCACGCGCGGCCCGCTCAATATCTGCATCACCGTGTTCGGCGAAATCCCCCCCGGCCAGGCGCTGCGCCGCGACGCGGCGAAGGAAGGCGACGACATCTGGATTTCCGGCACCCTGGGCGACGCGCGCCTGGCGCTGGCCTGCTACTGGAACCAGTACGCCCTGGACGGCGCCGGCCTGGCGCAAGCCGGCCTGCGCATGCACATGCCGTCGCCGCGCGTGGCGCTGGGCATGGCGCTGGGCCGGCTGGCGCACGCGGCGATCGACATTTCGGACGGCCTGGTGGGCGACCTGGGGCACATCCTGGACGCGTCCGGCGTGGGCGCCACGCTCGACGTGGATGCCCTGCCCGCCGGCCCGGTGCTGGCGCACCAGGCGAGCGCATTGCGGCGCCGCTTCACCGCCGCCGGCGGCGACGACTATGAACTGTGTTTCACCGCGCCCACAGACAAGCGCGACGCCATCATCGACGCCGCGCGCCTGGCCGGCACGCCCGTGACCCGCGTGGGAACCATCGACGCGCAGCCCGGCCTGCGCCTGGTCGACGCCGGCGGCACGGAACTGTCACTGGGACTGAAAGGCTTCGACCACTTCGCGGCCTAGGCCTGGCCCTCGCGCGCCACGCGGCGTTCGTCGCGCGCGCCATTGACCAGCCAGTAATGGTGGAAGGCCAGGCGGATATTGTCGCGCAGCTGGGTGTCGTCCCACGGCTTGGTGTAGAAGCGGTAGATGGCGCCGCGGTTGATCGAATCGAGGACCGATTCAAGCCCCGTATAGCCGGACAGGATGATGCGCACCGTCTCCGGGTACATTTCCTTGACCTTGGAAAGGAACTCGGTGCCGCTCATGATGGGCATGCGCTGGTCGCACACGATCACGTGCACGTGGTGCAGCGCCAGCAGCTCAAAGCCTTCGGCCGCCGACATCGCGGTCAGCACATGGTAGCCATCCTTGTTGAACAGCCGGTGCAGCGCCGACAGCACGTTGACGTCGTCGTCCACGATCAGCAGCGTCTGGCGGTTCGACTCGGTGGCCGCCGGTTCGTCGGGCAGGGCGCGGTTGGCCAGCACCAGCGCGCCCAGGTCGGCGGGCGGCAGCGGACGGCTGAAATGGAAGCCCTGGATCTCGTCGCACTTGTTGCGCCGCAGGTAAACCAGCTGGGCCCGCGTTTCCACGCCTTCGGCGATCACCCGCATATGCAGGCTGTGCGCCATGTTGATGATGGCCAGGGCGATGGCCGCGTCGTCCGGGTTGATGGTGATATCGCGCACGAAGGCGATGTCGATCTTGAGCTTGTCGATCGGGAAGCGTTTCAGGTAAGCCAGGCTGGAATAGCCGGTGCCGAAGTCGTCGATGGAAATCCGGATGCCCAGCGCTTTCAGGCGGCCCAGCACCTCGATGGTGTTCTCGGCGTTGGTCATCAGCGCGCTTTCGGTCAGCTCCAGTTCCAGCAGCGCGGGGTCGATCCCGTGGCGCTGCAGCGAACCGAGGACGTCCGCTTCCAGGTCGCCTTCCACGAACTGGCGGGAAGACACATTGACGGCCACCCGCAGTTCGCCCACTTCGGACTTCGACCACTCGGCGATCTGGCGGCATGCTTCGTCGATGACCCAGGTGCCGACCGGGACGATCATGCCCGTGTCTTCCAGGATCGGCACGAATTCGGCCGGGAAGACCATGCCGTAGCCCGGCCGGTTCCAGCGCAGCAGCGCTTCGGCGCCGCTCACGCGTCCTGTTTCCAGGTACAGCTTGGGCTGGAAGTGCAAGCTGAATTCCTGCTCTTCCACCGCGCGCCGCAGCGCCATTTCCAGGTCCAGGCGCGCCAGCACCTGGACGTTCATGCCGGCCGTGAAGAAGCGGTAGCCGTCGCGGCCCGCCTCCTTGGCCCGCCCCATCGCGGTGTCGGCGTATTTGATCAGGGTGTCGGGATCGGTGGCGTCGTCGGGATACATGGCGATCCCGATGGAGGCCGTCAGCGTGGCCGGCTGTCCGTTCAGGTCGAACGGCGCGCGCAGGGTGTCGCGCACGTCGTTGGCCACATACACGGCTTCCTGCTGGTCGCGCGTCATGGTCAGGATCAGGGCGAATTCGTCGCCGCCCAGGCGGCCCACGGTATCGCGGATGCGCACGCACTGCACCAGCCGGGTGCTGAACTGGCGCAGCAGTTCGTCGCCCAGTCCCGCGCCCAGCGAGTCGTTGACGATCTTGAAGCGGTCCAGCGAAATGAACAGCACCACGATGCGCCAGTGCTTGTCGTGCGCCAGCTCGATCGCTTCGCGCAAGGTCTGGTAGAACAGGGTGCGGTTGGGCAGGCCGGTCAGGCTGTCGTAGCTGGCCATGTGGCGCAGGCGCTGCGCGGCCAGCAGGCGTTCGCTGATGTCGCGCGCCACCGCGATCAGGGTGTGGGTGCCGCCGGCGTCCTGCACCTGCCACGACGTTTCGACCGGCACCGGCACATGGTCGGCGCGCAGCAGCTCCGCTTCGACCTTGTCGGGCTTGAGCCCGATCGTGGAAGGCGCCAGCGCCAGCATTTCCGCATGCGTGTAATGCAGCATGCGGCAGGCGCCGTCGTTGACGTCGACGATTTCCATGCTGGCGCTGTCGATCAGGAAAATGGCATCGGCCGTGGAATCGACGGCGCTGCGAAAGCGCTGCAGTTCGGCGGTGCGTTCGCGCACGGTTTGTTCGAGCACGGTGCCGTAGTTGCGGGCGGCGCGGTGCAGCAGGCGCACTTCGAGCATGTTGCGGATCCGCGTGAGCACCTCGACCGGGTCGAAGGGCTTGCCGATGAAGTCGCGCGCGCCGGCGTCGAGCGCCGCCAGCTTTTTTTCCGGTTCGGCCGTCACCACCAGCACCGGCAGCCAGGTTTCCGTTTCCAGGGGCTTCAAGGCTTGCATCACCTGGAAGCCGTCCATGCGCGGCATCTGCAGGTCGAGGATGATCAGGTCATAGCGGTGCTGTTCGTGCAGGGCGGCCACCGTGGTCGGGTCGGTGGTGCTGCTGACATTGCTGTAGCCGGTATTGGTGAGCAGGTATTCGAGCAGCTGCACGTTGACCGTCTGGTCGTCGACGATCAGGATGGCTGCTGCATGAATATCGGCCAGCGTGGTCATTTTTGGCGTCCTGCTGTCGGGTGGGCCCGCCGTTGGTCGGCATAGGCCAGGGTGCTGTCGATCGCGGCGTTGAATTCGTCGATATTGATCGGCTTGGTAAGGTAACGGAAGAAGCCTACCTCCATTCCCCGCTCCACGTCGCGCGGCATGGCATTGGCGGTCAGCGCCAGCACCGGGATATGGGCCGTGCGCGGATCGAGCCGCAGTTCGCGCAGCGCATCGGTGCCGCTCATGCCGGGCAGGTTCAGGTCCATCAGGATCAGGTCGGGCTGGTGGGCCCTGGCCATCTCGATGCCCAGGTGGCCGTCCGGCGCCGCCAGCAGGCGCAGGTCGGCGCGGAAGTTCACGATCTCCTGGACCAGTTTCAAGTTCGCCGGGTTGTCTTCCACGTACAGCAGGGTGTGGGTGATGGCCGTTTCCACCGGCGCCGATCGTCCCAGCGACAGCACCGTGCCGGGACCGAGCGCCGACGGCGCCGGTTCGGTCAGGGCCAGTTCGATCCAGAACACGGTACCCACGCCGACGCTGCTCGATACGCCGATGGTGCCCCCCATCAGTTCGACCAGGCGCCGCGTGACCACCAGGCCGATGCCGGTGCCTTCTTCGGTGCCGTTTTCCTGCCCCAGCCGGTTGAACGGCTGGAACAGGGACCCCAGCTGTTCATTGGTCAGGCCATGGCCGGTATCCTGCACCGACAGGCGCACCCGGTCGGAACTGACGAACTTGCAGTCGAAGACCACGGCGCCCATGTCGCGGTTGTACTTGACTGCATTCGACATCAGGTTCAGCAGCACCTGCTTGAGGCGCGTGCGGTCGGCCAGCAGCACCGCGCCGGTGGTTTCGGGGAACAGCATGCGGATCTTGCGCGGGCCGCCCATCGGCTCGATCATGCCGCGGCATTCGCCCAGCATGTCGTCCAGCGCCACCGGTTCCATCGACAGGGTCATCGTGCCCGATTCGACCTTGGCCAGGTCCAGGATTTCGTTGATCAGGGTGAGCAGGTGGCGCCCCGACTTCAGGATATGGCTGGCGAATTCCTTCTTCTGGGTCAGCGTGGTGGGCAGCGACTCGGACGTCAATATCTGGGCGAAGCCGAGGATGGCGTTGAGCGGCGTGCGCAGTTCATGGCTCATGGACGACAGGAAGGCCGACTTGGCGGCATTGGCGCTCCTGGCAGCTTCCACCGCCAGCTCCAGTTCATTGTTGGTCAGCTCCAGCTGCATGGTGCGCTCGTGGACGCGCTCTTCGAGTTCTTCGTTCAGGCGCATCACGTCGCCGGTGCGGCCTTCGATTTCGGTGAGCATGGCATTGAAGGAGTCGACCAGTTCGCCGGCTTCGTCGTCGCTCATGCGGCTGGCGCGGCGCGAATAGTCGCGCGTGGTCACCACTTCGCGCGCCACCTCCGTGATCGACGAGATGGGCGTGGTCAGGATGCGCCCGAGCCGGCGCGTGAGCAGGTAGGCGATCAGCAGCGCCAGCATCATGACCACGCTGGCCACCAGCAGGTAGTCGAGGGCGCGCGAGACCAGGGCGTATTCGGCGCGCAGGAACACTGTGCCGATCAGTTCGCCGTTCTCGATCACCGGCTGGTACAGCAGCATGTCATTGCCCTCGACCGTGACCTGCCCGGACCTGGCCATGGCCGGCACCACGTATTTTTCGCCCGGCGCCAGGTAGGACGCGAACAGGGTGCCGCTGGCGCCGTAGATGGCGCCGGCCCGCATCGAGGGACGGATGCGCAGCAGCGCCAGGTTGTCGGTGGCCAGGCGGCGGTCGTCGAAGGCCAAGGCGGCAGAGGTCATGCGTCCCAGCAGTTCGGCCTGGGTGCGCATGTCGCCCAGCAGCGAACGGTGATAGTTGCGCAAGTCGTAGGCGATCAGGGCGCCCACCGACACCAGCAACGCGGCGAAGGTGGCCAGCAGCACCACGGCCACCAGCTTCTGGCGTATCGAGCGCAAGGCAATCATGACGCCCCCCCCTGCACGCGGTGGGCCACGGCCAGCATGCGCGCGCTGATGCGCAGGCCGCTGGGCGCAACCTGCCTGAGTCCGACATCGAAGCGCAGGCGTTCGCCGGTCAGCACGAAGCTGATCATGAAGCCCTGCGCCAGTCCGTCATCGGCGTCGGTCACGGTCAGCAGCGAATAGCTGCGCGCGGCGGCAAGCAAGTCGGCCTGGGTGTTGCGGTCGATGCCGCGGTCGATGAACAGGATATGCAGGCCGGCCAGCGATTCGCCGCGCTGCAGGCGGCGCACCGTGACCGGATGGCCGGCCACGCTGCGCCCCGCCACCATGCGCTCGAGCTGTTCGGCCACCATCTCGCTGCCCACCACGCCGATCAGGAGGGGGCTGTCGGGTTTGGCGAAACTCTTTTCCGGCCATTCGACGAAGCCGGCGAACTTGTACAGATAGGCGGCCATGACCTGGCGCTCGAGCGGCACGGCCGGCGCTTCGGCCTGGGCCAGTCCGACACAGGCGGCCAGCAGCCATGCCATCGTCCAGCGCAACCATGCAGCCATCCTGGCAACTACTGGTGCGGCGTCTGTTGGCAAACGTGCTGGCGACATGACGTTCCGATTCAAAAACACGGGCACACTGGACTTACCCGTACGCAATAGGAGAATAGCAGTCCGCGGCGCAGGAATGGCGCACGGCAGAACCGCTTACCTTTGTGAATTATCAATATACTTTACCCGTGTTTATGCTCTCCGAGTATAAATTTTGAAACGTTGCAACACCTCGAAAGGACAAGCCCGGAAACCGCATGGTAAAGTAGCCATTCCGATCCGACGACCAGTTACAAAGGAGCCTCCCGTGACCAATGACCTTATCGATCTTGCCACCAGGGTGGGCCGTGCGCTGCAGGCCAAGGGACTGCTGCTGGCGACCGCCGAATCGTGCACCGGCGGCGGGGTGGCGCAAGCCATTACCGAAGTGGCCGGCTCGACCGGCTGGTTCGACTGCGGCTTCATCGCCTACTCGAACGCGTCCAAGACCGAGCTGCTGGATGTGTCGGCAGCCCTGATCGCCCAGCTGGGCACAGTGAGCGAGGAAGTGGCGGCCGAAATGGCCAAGGGCGCGCTGGCCAACAGCAACGCCCACGTGGCCATTTCCACCACCGGCATCGCCGGCCCGACCGGCGCCGTGCCGGGCAAGCCCGTGGGCACCGTCTGCTTCGGCTGGACCCGGGGCGAACATACCCACACCGAACGGTTAGTTTTTTCGGGTGACCGACAGGCAGTACGCGAGCAGACCGTGGTGCATGCCTTGCAAGGGCTGTTGCGCTTCATTGAATAGCTAGTGCGCAACCTGGTCCTGGCCTGTGCCCTGTTGCTATCGGCAGGGAACGCGGGCGCTGCCGTATTTACCGTCTACGCGGCGGGCGACATCGCCAACTGCGCCGATCCCGACCCGCGCTGGTCGGGCGCCTTTGAAACCGGCCGGCTGGTCGAACGCGAACTGGCCGCCAACCCCGACGCCGCGGTGCTGGCCCTGGGCGACAACGTCTACCGGGGCGCCAGCCTGCAGGATTTCATCGCCTGCTACGGCCCGACCTGGGGCCGCTTCAAGGACCGCACCTACCCCGCGCCCGGCAACCACGAATACCGCACCCCCGGCGCGCGCGGCTACTTCGACTACTTTGGCAAGCCCGCCTGGTACAGCGTGCAACTGGGCGACTGGCGCGTCATTTCCCTCGACAGCAACCTGACGGGCGCCGCCCGCGCAGCCCAGCTGGCATGGCTGCGCCTGGAGCTCGACACCAGGCCGGCGCGCTGCACGCTCGCTTACTGGCACCACCCGCTGTATAGTTCTGGCGGACATGGCAGTATTTCCGTGATGCGGGACGCCTGGGAACTGCTGCACCGGGCCGGCGCGGACATCGTCCTGTCTGGCCACGACCACGATTACGAACGCTTCGCGCCGCAGGATGCGCATGGCAAGCTGGACGCGGCGGGCGGGATCCGCCAGTTCGTGGTGGGCACCGGGGGCGCGTTTTACACGCCTTTCCGCTGGCCTTTGCAGCATAGTGAAATGCGCGACAATAGCCGGATGGGCGTGCTCAAGCTGGTGCTGGGCGAGTCCGGCTACAGCTGGGAATTCCTGGAAGCGTCGTATGACGGCTTCCCGAACGGCCAGCCGCCCGACCGCGGCAGCGGCCAGTGTCATTAAATTTTATCGCAACAACCTGGAGCTTTTCGATGCAAAATTCGGTTCACTTCATCCTGCAGGGCAAAGGCGGCATCGGCAAGACCCTGGTGTCGACCATCCTGGCGCAATGGCTGGCCAGCAAGGACGACACGCCCCTGCGCTGCTACGACACCGACCAGGAAAACGCCACCTTTTCGCGCTACAAGGCGATGGACGTGAAGCACGTGGAAGTGATGACCGACTCGCGCACGATCGACCCCAAGCGCTTCGACGCGCTGATGATCGACATCCTGGAAGAAGAAGGCAACTGCGTGGTCGACAACGGCGCCAATACCTTTTCGCCGCTGATGGGCTACCTGCTGGAAAACGACTGCTTCGACCTGCTGCAGGAATCGGGCCGCAAGGTCTACATCCACACCATCGTCGGGGGCGGCGACACGCTGCACGACACGGCCATGGGTTTCGTCTCCACCGCCAAGTCGACCAATGTGCCGCTGGTGCTGTGGGAGAACGAGCACTTCGGCCTGCTGCAATCGGCCAGCGGCAAGGTGTTTACCGAATCGGCCACCTTCGAAGAGCATTCGAAGCGCGTGGTCGGGCGCATCGTGCTGTCGCAGCGCAATGCCGACACCTTTGGCGCCGACATCAAGAAAATGAACATCGCCCGCATGACGGCCAACGAAGTGCGCGAAAGCGAGAAGTTCAACGTCATGGAAAAGCAGCGCATCAAGGTGGTGTTCCGCGACCTGTACGAACAGCTCGACAAGGTGCAGTGGTAAGCCATGGACCAGCAAAAACTTCGCACACTCGTCTTCGAAAAGACCGGCGTCAAGATCGACGTCGACGACCCCATTTTCGCGCTGGTGGCCCTGAACGAAGCCGTGCTGGCCGAAGCCGTGGAACGCCACGTGGCCCTGCTCGACGACGCCACTGCCGACCTGGCGGAGCAGGCGCAGGCGCTGGCCGACAGCGGCAGCGTGTGCCGCTTCAATGGATCGACGACGGAACGCCCGGCGCTGGTGAAACCCAAGTCCACGCAGGCGCCGTCGATGCAGGAAAAGCGCATACTGGCCGTTGCCGGCGGCGCCGCCCTCCTGTGCGCCCTGGTGGTGCTGGCCGGGCAAGCCCTGTTCTTCAAGGCGCCGGCGATTCCACCGTCGACCGTGATTGCGAAAGAGCTCACGCCGGAACAGGCGCTGGCGATACAGAACGGTGAGAAGCTGACCAAAATTATCCAGAAGCTCGACCAGAAAACCCGCAACACCATTCAGGCAGAAATGCAGAAACCGTGACACCAACATCCTTCGCAACACTGCAAGTCGCCTACGAAAAATTCGCGCTGCCAAACGGCCTGGAAGTGATCCTGGTCGAAGACCACAAGCTGCCCATCGTCGCCGTCAATCTCTGGTACCACGTGGGTCCGGCCAATGAGGCGCCGGGCCTGACCGGCTTTGCCCACCTGTTCGAGCACATGATGTTTTCGGCCACCAAGCACGCGCCGCGCGGCCTGGTGGACCAGCTGTTCGAAGGCGCGGGCGCCACCGATTCGAACGGCAGCACCGATTTCGACCGCACCAATTACTATGACACGCTGCCGTCGAACCAGCTGGAACTGGCGCTGTGGGCGCACGCCGACCGCATGGGCTACCTGCTCGATGTGCTGGACCAGAAAGCGCTGTCGAACCAGCAGGACGTGGTGCGCAACGAGCGGCGCCAGGTGGTGGAGAACGAACCGTACGGGATCGTGCATGAAGCGTTCATGCAGCAGCTGTTCCCCAAATCGCACCCCTACCATGCGAACATCATGGGGTCGCACGCCGACATCCAGTCCGCGAAGCTGGGCGATATCCGCGACTTCTTCACGCGCTTTTACGCGCCCAATAATGCCAGCCTGGTGATCGCGGGTGACATCGACAAGGCCGCCGCGCGCGCGCTGGTCACGAAATACTTCGGCACATTCAAGCGTGGCGCCGACGTCGCGCCGCTGGTGGTGGTGACGCCACCCATCACGTCGGAACGGCGTCTGGTGGTGGCCGACCGGGTCGAACTGCCGCGCGTGATCATGGGCTGGCTGACCAGCCCTGCCTTCACGGCGGGCGATGCCGAACTGGCGGTCGCGGCGCAGATCCTGTCTGGCGGGAAGGCCAGCCGGCTTTACAAGTCGCTGGTGTACGACAAGCAGCTGGCGCAGGACGTCGGGGCCTGGCAAAGCGCGTACGCGCTCAGTTCCATTTTCTCGGTCGACGTGACGGCGCGCCCGGGCTTCAGTGCGGACGACGTGGAAGCGGCCATCGACGCCGAACTGGCGGCGCTGTGCGAGCATGGCCCGACCGAGGCAGAAGTCGAACGCGCACGCAGCCAGATCGAAACCGAGCTGCTGACGTCCGTCGAAAAAATCGGCGGCGACGGGCTGGCCGATACCATGAACCGCTACAACCAGTACGTGGGCGATCCGGGCTACCTGGGCAAGGACCTGGAGCGCTATCGTAGCGTGACGGCGCTTGACGTCCAGCGCGTGCTGAACGAACAGCTGCGCAAGGAATCCCGCGTGGTGGTGCATGGCGTGCCTGGCACGCCGGTGCTGCCGGCGGAAGTGCCGACGCCGCCCGCGCCTAAGGGCAAGCGCGTGAAAAGCGAAGGCATCAACCCGGACGAGCCTTGGCGCCACAAAGTGCCTGCGCCTGGTCCGGCGCCACGCATATCGCTGCCGGTGGGCGAGTCGTTCAAGCTGGCCAATGGCCTGACCGTCATGCACCATGCGAACCATTCGCTGCCGCTGGTGGCGGCTGAACTGATCGTGCGTTCCGGCGCAGGGGCCAATCCCGCACACCTGCCGGGGTTGGCCGATTTCACGGCCAGCATGCTCGATGAAGGCACGCTCACGCGCAGTGCGCCGCAGATTGCGGACGCCATCGCGCAGCTTGGGGCATCGCTTGATATCGGCAGCGGCGCCGATACGTCGCGCGCTTCGCTGCTGGCGCTCAAAGCCAATTTTGCAGGGACGCTGGCGATTGTGGCGGACTTGATTCAGCATCCGGCGTTTCCGGAAATCGAAGTGGAACGCCAGCGCGCCAGCCGGCTGGGGCAACTGAGCCAGCAGCGTGAAGATGCGGATGCGACGGCCGACCTGGCCGCCGCGGCGGCGATCTACGGTGCAGGACATCCGTTTGCTTACGGCGGCCTGGGTAGCGAGGACGCTATCCGGACCACGTCGCGCGCGGATATGCAGGCATTCTGGGAGCGCCACTACAAGCCGGATAACGCAGCGCTGGTGGTGGCGGGCGATATCACGCTGGACGAAGTGAAGGCACTGGCCGAGGCGTCATTCGGAAGCTGGAAGCCAGGAGCACCTGCGGCTGGCGCGCAGCCCGTGGCCAATACGACGCCAGCGCGCGTGGTGCTGGTGGATCATCCTGGCGCAACGCAAACGGCCTTGCGCGTGACCGCGCCTGGCGTGGCGCGCAGCACGCCCGATTTTGCAGCGATCGAAGTCATGAACGCGGCGCTGGGCGGACTGTTCACGAGCCGTATCAATAACAACCTGCGCGAAGAGAAAGGCTATACCTACGGGATCTTTTCGCAGTTTGACTACCGGCGGACACCGGGTCCGTTCGAGGTGTCGGGCAGCGTACGCGCCGATGTCACGGGCGCTTCGGTAAGCGAGATTTTCAAGGAAATCCGTGACATGCAAGCCACGCACCTGCCGCCGCCGGAGTTGGACAATGCGCGCAATGCGCAGGTGCTGTCGCTGCCGGGATTGTTCGATACGAATCACAGCATGGCATCGAGCCTGGCCAGTATTTATGTGTACGACCTGCCGCAGGATTATTACTGCACGCTGGCGCAGCAGTTTTCGACCGTGACGGTGGAGGAGGTGCAGTCGGTGGCGCGTACCTACCTGAAGCCGGAGTCGCTGGTTGTCGTAGCGGTCGGCGACCGCAAGAAAATCGAACCGCAGTTGCGCAAGCTGAACCTGGGTGCGTTCGAGGTGCGCGACCGGGATGGCATGTGATTTTCGGAGCGAGACTACATGGGACAAGCGCAGCCGTTGACAAGGCGACAGGGTCAGTCCCAGGTTTTCAGGCAATGTTGCGTTAGTAACAGGCTGCCATCCGATCCGGAAGTGCGAACGATTCTCAGATAAATTCCAAAAATCAGCTACTTCTCGCGACGAGCAGTTACCATCAGGCTAGGTTATTCCCATCAAACTAAGGCCGCCATGAAACTTCAAGGAATTGCTTTTTCCGCATTCGCGCTGCTTTTCGCATTTCCAGTATCAGCACAGGAAGCATTCATCTTCAAATCGCCACTCCGGGCGGATCCAGCCAAGACTTCCGGTAAGCAACTTCAGTGGCAAAGGACCCAGCCCCCCCGAACGCTCGCTGCCGACGCTGAAATCATGGTGGTCGGAGGATATCAACCATCGAGCGGGACGACCGTGGTCGAGGTCGATCGTCCGGGGAAGAAAGTTCTGCTGGTGCTGACCAGCTACAGCAAGGTCAATTGGCAGGTCAATGCGACGCCGTCCACGCTGATTGCGGGCATCCTTGTTGGAGGATATGAGGAACCCACGCTGACGACATCCAGTCCCACGCAGGGATATCTGGTGAAGCTTCCCTCCGCGTATGAAGCTGACAATTCGAATTTCAAAGAATTGCTGGGCAAACTGAACACCTGGTTTGGGACCCGGAAAGTGGATGCTTTCCGGGGCAGTTATTCCATCCCCGAGCGCATCCGCTTGTCCTCGGTTGACACGAGCAGTGCCGAGCTGACGCTCGACGGTCCGCTACCGGTCAAGCCAAGGAAGAATTTCAATTTCAGAGTACTGACGAATGGATTTGAGAAGACTGAATTGTATTTGACCGGGCCAGCACCAGGCCCAGCCAAGTCCTACCTTGCTGAAGGAAAGGTAGCAGTTTCACCGTCCGGAAAGGCGATCTACAGCTTAAAATCAACCGGAATCGAGGTCTCGGAACAGTCCGGACGCACATCGACTTTGATGAAACTGCCGGCCGATTTCCCTGCCTTTTCCTGGGAGATGGACCTTGCTTACGACACGAAGCGCGATATCGTCAGCGTCATTACGAACGGCGGCGAAGGATTCCTGTACCGGTTTGATGCAAAGGCAAAAAAATGGCTCGACTACCGCTCCTTGAAGCGCCTGGATCTGTTCTCCCTGGCCTACGATGCGACAGAGGACCGCTACGTAGCATGGACTACGGCGGGCCGCTTGCAATTTCTTACCGCAGATGGACAACCCTTGCATTCCCGCGAACTGATCTCGCGGCTTGTCGGCTTCGGTCGCCTGTACGATCGCGGCAATAGAAGGCCGCCGAGGGTCACCATTGCGGCGAACGGGAATGACATTGCCATTGTCTTCGTCAGTGACAATAGCATTCAGAATATCTGGTACTACGACGCCAAGAGTGATTCTGCAATGCTGACATTCCGGAACGAAAATAGGTAATCTTCACGGGGTGGAATATGCAGGATGGGTGGAACGAATCAGCAACAGCCTGGATCGCCAGCCTCGGTGAGCATGGGGATTTTGGCCGGCGCTTTGTGCTGGACCAGCCCATGCTCGAACGCGTGCGCGCAGGACAATTTGGCAATGCCCTGGATGTCGGTTGCGGCGAAGGCCGTTTCTGCCGCCAGCTCGCTGCGCTTGGCATCGACACCTGCGGCATCGATCCGACCGAAGCGCTGATCGCAAGCGCGCGCAAGGCTCACCCCTCCGGCAACTACCAGGTCGGCAAGGCCGAGCACCTCGATTTTCCCGACCACTCGTTCGATCTCGTCGTCAGCTACCTGACATTCATCGATATTCCCGACATCGCGCGCGGCATCAGCGAAATGTGCCGCGTACTGCGTCCTGGCGGCGCCCTGCTGATCGCCAACCTGAATGGCTTCCAGACAGCCGCTGCACCAGGTGGATGGCGATTTACGCTCACAGGCCGCCGTTGCTTCACCATGGACCATTACATGCAAGAACGCGCGGACTGGGTCGGCCGGAAAGGCATCAAGGTCCAGAACTGGCATCGGCCGATGAGCACCTATTTCAAACTGCTGCTCGACCAAGGCCTGCAACTGAGTTACTTCGACGAACCCTTGCCCAGCGGCGGCGATCCAGCCAGGATCGCGCGCTTCAAACGCGTGCCCTACTTTCACATCATGGAGTGGCGCAAGAAATGAGCTTCACCGTTGCAATCGCCATCGCCCTGATGTTCCTCGTCCTCGGCCATTCAACCTTGCTGTACTTCCTGATCGAAGACAACAAGGGCATGACCGTCGCTGTTGCACGCATCGTCGTATCCATGCCCACCAGGGGAAAGCTTGTGGGCTTGCTGTGCCTGCTATTGGCCGCCGCCTTCTTCATACTCGGCATCACCATGTATCCCACAATGGCCCACGATCCGCGTCCCATTTCCTTCGTTCTGATGCTTCTGGCGAGCATGCCGATCGCAATGTATGCAGGCTATATCATCTCCCGCATCCGAAAATCCGCATCGGTACCTGGCACACTGGAATTTGTAACGACCCATGCATCGCCAGCTGCGATACGACTAATCATCGCCATCCCCGTCGGCATCAATCTGCTTTACCACGTCTCTTAATCGCCCGAACATGGAGTGGCGCAAGCCAGCGCTGACACCGGATTTCTTTCGCTTGCTTGAAAGCCTGTCATGGACTAACATGTGAACAACTCTTCACATGTACACTATGACCACGCCTCCCGTTTCCGATAATGCCATCGCCCAGCTCGCGGACCTGTTCCACCTGCTCGGCGACCCCACGCGCCTGCGCATCGTCCTGTCCTGCCTGCCCGCCCCCATCGCGGTCGGCGACATCGCCGCCGGCCTGCAGCTGTCCAGCTCCCTGGTCAGCCACCACTTGCGCCTGCTGCGCGCGGCCCGCATCGTCAAGGCCGAGCGCCAGGGCAAGCAAGTGTTTTACGCGGCCGCCGACGCCCACATCAGCGGCGTCCTCGCCGACATGCTTGAACACATCGCAGAACCCACCAACGGAATCGATCCATGAGCCACGACCACCACGACCATCACGGCCACGACTGCAAAGGCCATGACCACGGCCACGATCACGGCCACAGCCATGCGCACGGCCACCATCACCACATCGACCCCAAGGGCAACGGCCGCGCCTTCGCCCTGGCCATCGGCGTCAACATCATCTTCGTGGCGATCGAGTTCGGCTACGGCTTCGTCGCCAATTCCACCGCCCTGATGGCCGACGCCGGCCACAACCTGTCCGACGTGCTGGGCCTGATGCTGGCCTGGGGCGCCGCCGTGCTCACCAAGACCGCGCCCACGCGCCGCTACACCTACGGCTTGCGCGGCTCGTCCATTCTGGCGGCCCTGTTCAACGGCCTGCTGCTGATGCTCGCCTGCGGCGCCATCGCCTGGGAAGCCATCTACCGCTTCAACCATCCGGCCCCGGTCGGCGGCCTGACGGTGGCCGTGGTGGCCGCCATCGGCGTGGCCATCAATGGTTTCTCGGCATGGCTGTTCATGAAGGGCAGCAAGGACGACATCAATATCCGCGGCGCCTACCTGCACATGGCGGCCGACGCGGCCATTTCGCTGGGGGTGGTCATTTCGGGGCTGGCGATCATGTACACCGGCTGGACCTGGGTCGATCCATCGGTCAGCATCGTCATCGTGCTGGTGATCGTGATGAGCACCTGGTCGCTGCTGCGCGAATCGCTGCGCCTGGTGCTGGCGGCGGTGCCGGCCAATGTGGACGCGGCCGCGGTCAATACCTTCCTGGGCGCGCAGCCGGGCGTGACGGGCATCCACGACCTGCACATCTGGGCCATGAGCACCACCGAAACGGCGCTCACCGCCCACCTGGTCATGCCGGCCGGCTACCCGGGCGACGCGGCCATCGACAGCATCGTGGCCGGGCTAAAGGCCGACTACGCCATCCACCACTGCACGCTGCAGGTGGAAATGGGCACCACCGTGCACGATTGCTCGCTGCAAGGCCACGCCCACTAAGCTAGCTCAGGTTGGCAAACAGCGCTGTCGACAGATAGCGCTCGCCGAACGAGGGGATGATGGTCACGATCAGCTTGCCCGCGTTTTCGGGACGGCGCGCCACCTGCATGGCTGCCCACAGCGCCGCGCCCGACGAGATCCCCACCAACAGGCCTTCTTCGCGTGCCGCCGCGCGCGCGGTGGCAAAAGCGTCGTCGTTCTTCACGGTGATCACTTCGTCGTAGGCATGCGTATTGAGCACGGCCGGTACGAAGCCCGCGCCGATGCCCTGGATCGGATGCGGCCCCTTGACGCCCTTCGACAGCATGGGCGACGCATCCGGTTCCACCGCGATGACCTGGAAGCCGGGTTTGCGCGCCTTGATCACTTCGCTCACGCCGGTAATGGTGCCGCCCGTGCCCACGCCCGCCACCAGGATGTCGACATTGCCGTCGGTATCGCGCCAGATTTCTTCGGCGGTGGTGCGGCGGTGCACATCGGGATTGGCGGGATTGTTGAACTGCTGCGGCATGAAGTAATTCGGATTGCTGGCCACCATTTCTTCGGCCGTGCGAATGGCGCCCAGCATGCCTTCGGGGCCGGGCGTGAGCACCAGTTCGGCGCCGTAGGCCCGCAGCAGCACGCGCCGCTCATTGCTCATGGTTTCGGGCATGACCAGCTTGCAGCGGTAGCCGCGCGCGGCGCACACCATGGCCAGCGCAATGCCGGTATTGCCGCTGGTCGGTTCGACGATGACGGTATCGGGGCCGATCTGCCCGGATTGCTCGGCCGCTTCGATCATGGCCAGGCCGATCCGGTCCTTGACGCTGTGCGCCGGATTACAGTATTCGAGCTTGGCCAGGATTTCCGCGCCCGCGCCCTTGGCGAGATTGCGGATCCGGACCAGCGGGGTATTGCCGATTAACTCAGTGACATCGTTCGCGATTCTCATTGCTGTGTCTCCCCGCTGGGTTGGAATGGATTTACTTGATGCCGACCAGGACCACTTCAAAGATCAGGTCGGCGCCAGGCTTGATGATGTCGCCAGTGCCGCGGCTGCCGTAAGCCAGGTGGCTGGGGATGATCAGCGTGCGGCGCCCGCCCACTTTCATGCCCAGCATGCCTTGCTCCCAGCCCTTGATGACCTGGCCGGCGCCCATCCTGAATTCGAGCGGTTCGCCGCGGTCGCGCGAGGTATCGAATTTCCTGCCGCGCCCGCCCGTCGCCATGGGCTTGTACAGCCAGCCCGTGTAATGCACCTGCAAGGTATGGCCCGGCTCCGCTTCGGGGCCGGTGCCGATCGCGGTATCGATCTTGGTGAGCTGGCCGGGAATCATTTCAACCTGCGCAGCAGCGGCAGGAGCAGCAGGCGGAACAGATGCGTCCTGTGCCATGGCGGCCGATGCCGCGGCAAGCAGGAGCAGGGAGAGGGAACGACGAATCATGTGTGCACTTTCAAAAAGGTGACGATATCCTGAACGCTATGATAGCAAGGCCTCTGCCGCCTGCACAGCGTTCCCGCAAACGGGCCCTGCTGCCAGTTTGCCAAGCACGTGGGCGGCCGCGATCATGCCGAAGGTGGCGGTCACCACGATGCCCGATCCGTAGCCCGCGCAATTCAAGCCGGTGACGGCGTCAATCTCGCAGCTGGCGTCCGTTTCGGGCAGCGCCAAAGGCTCCATCGAAAACACGGCGTCGACCCCGAACTTGGTTTTCAGGCTGCGCGGAAAGTTGTACTGGCTGCGCAGGCGCTTGCGCACCATCTTCAGCAGCGGTTCCTGCTCGGTCTTGGTCAGGTCGCGCACTTCGATGCGGGTGGGGTCGGTCTGCCCGCCCGCGCTGCCGATGCAGACGATGGGAATATCGTGGTTGCGGCAAAACGCAATCAGCGCGGCCTTCGACTTGACGCTGTCGATGGCATCGACGACATAATCGAAACCCTTGCCGCCGATCATCTGTTCCACATTCTCGGGCTCGATGAAATCCTCCACCAGGTTCACCTTGCAGTGGGGATTGATCTGGGCGATGCGTTCGGCCAGCGCGTCGATCTTGGCCTGGCCGATGGTGCCGCTCAAGGCCTGGATCTGGCGGTTGATGTTCGATTCGGCCACATTGTCGAGGTCGACCAGGGTCAGCTGGCCGACGGCGCTGCGGGCCAGCGCTTCGACGATCCAGGAACCGACGCCGCCGACGCCGATCACGCACACGTGGGCGGCGCGAAAGCGCGCCAGCGCCGGCTGGCCGTACAGGCGACCGATACCGCCGAAACGGCGCTCCAGGTCGGCCTCGTCGCCGTCAACCGCGGAAATAGGGGGTGTGAGGGTATTCATGCCGCCATTTTAACGGACGCGGCAGTCCGGTCTGCTCTAAAATGAAGCGACGAATCACTTTAGCAAGAGAGATCACCACCATGTCCCACGCCCTGCCAGAGACCGCCCCAGGCTTCGACCAGCCGATCGCCGTGCTCAAGCACTGCCACGAACGCATCCGCAAGCAACTGTCCACCATGGAAAAATTGCTGCCGCACCTGGCCGCCAAGGGCGCCGACGAGGAAGCGCGCCAGGCCGCCGCGGCCGTCATCAAGTATTTCGACAAGGCTGCCCATTTGCATCATGACGACGAGGAACAGAACCTCTTCCCCATGCTGCTGTCGACCGCCCAGGGCCAGGACGCTTCCCTGCTGGCATCGCTGGGCCCGGAGATCGTCGACGAACACCGCCAGATGGACGCCATGTGGCAAGGCCTGCACGAACAGCTGCGCGCCATTGCCGACGGCAGCGCGGCCGTGCTGCGCGAACCGGAGGTAGCGCGCTTTGCCGCCATGTACCGCGCCCACATGGAAAACGAAGAAAAGAATATCGCGCCCATGGCGCTGCGCCTGTTCAGCCCCGCGCAAATGGATGAACTGGGCGCGGCCATGCAGCAGCGCCGCGGCATCGCCACCGGCAACAGCGTGGCCGACCTGCGCAAGGATTACGGCCAGGCCACCCTGTCGGAAGACGAGGTGGCCGACGACCCTTTCGTGCAATTTACCAGCTGGTTCGAACAAGCCCTGAAGGCCGAAGTGAACGAGCCGAACGCCATGAGCGTGGCCACCGTGGACGCGGACGGCAAGCCAACGTCGCGCATTGTGCTGATCAAGCAGTTCGACCCGCGCGGATTCACCTGGTACACCAACTATGACAGCCAGAAGGGCCGCCAGTTGCAAGGCAACCCGCATGCAGCCCTGCTTTTCTTCTGGCCGGAACTTGAACGCCAGATTCGCATCGAAGGTAAGGTAGAGCGCACCGCGGACGAAGAGAGCGACAAGTATTTTCACAGCCGCCCACTGAACAGCCGGCTTGCGGCAGTCGCGTCGGCGCAGAGCGAGCCCATCGCCAGCCGCAGCGCGCTCGAACAGAACTACGATGCTGTGGCACAGCAATTCGGAGACGCACCGCCGCGCCCGGCCCACTGGGGCGGCTTCCGCCTGGTCCCCGAACGCATCGAATTCTGGCAAGGCCGCCGTTCACGTTTTCATGACCGTATCGTGTACACGCTGCAAGCCGATGGCAGCTGGACGCGGCTACGTTTACAACCGTAGGGTGGAAAAGCGCAGCGCCTTCCACCACTAACTGGGAGGTAAAGCGTGTTCACCCAACTCCGCCTCGATGCCTGGCGCAGCGACATGCGCAGCAAGCTGTCGCTACCCCTGCGCGTAGAACTATGGAACGGCAAGCAACTCGATTTCTCCGACGACGTCCCGCGTGTGACCATCCGCGTGCCGAACGCGGCAGCGATGCGCCACCTGCTGTCGCCTTCGCTCTACACCCTGGGCAGCGCCTACGTGGAAGGCGCGATCGACGTCAGCGGCCGCGCCAATGACATGATCGCCGTGGTGGGCGCGCTGGCCGCGGCCCATGGCGGCGCCCGCAGCAAGCTGGCGCGGGCGCTGCGGTCCATGGCCCATACCCGCGCCAGCGACGCCCGGGCGGTGCGCTATCACTACGACGTTTCCAACGATTTTTACGCCGCCTGGCTCGACCCGGGCATGGTGTATTCCTGCGCCTACTTCGACCAGGGCGACGAAACCCTGGCCACGGCGCAGCAGCAAAAAATCGACCACATCCTGGCCAAGATCCGGCTGCGGCCCGGCCAGACCCTGCTCGACATCGGTTGCGGATGGGGCGCGCTGGCGATCCGCGCGGCCCAGCGCTACGGGGCGCGCTGCGTGGGCATCACCCTTTCCGAAAACCAGGCGCGCCTGGCGCGCGAACGGGTGGCGCGCGCGGGCGTGGCGCAACTGGTGGACATCCGGCTGGAAGACTACCGCGACGTGAAAGGCCGGTTCGACCGCATCGCCAGCGTGGGCATGTTCGAACACGTGGGCGTGCGCCAGCTGCCCGCCTATTTCGCGCGCATCCGGGCGCTGCTGGCCGACGACGGCGTGGCCATGAACCACGGGCTGACCACCACCGACGTCCATCGCCGGGCGGCGCCCTATGGCGGCGGCGAATTCATCGCCCGCTACGTGTTTCCGCATGGCGAACTGGCGCACCTGGGCACGGTGCTCAGGGCGATGCAGGAAGGGGGGCTGGAAGCGCTCGACATCGAAAACCTGCGGCGCCACTATGCGCGCACCTGCGCCATCTGGACCGACAATTTCGAGGCCAATGCCGAGCGGATCAGGAAGCTGACCGATGAAAAGCGCTTCCGGATCTGGCATGTGTACCTGGCCGGCTGCACTTATGCGTTCACGCATGACTGGATCAGCGTGTACCAGGTGGTGTGCGGCAAGGCGGGACGGGAGCCGGCGTCGATACCGTGGTCCCGGAAATTCATGTACCAGTAGTCCGTCAGGACATCGCCGCGGGCCCAGCGGAAATGAGGGCGCGCAAGGCGACATACACCTCGTCCACCGCGACACCCAGGTCGACCGCCTGCGCGCGCCACTGCAAGGCTTGCGCCGGTTCGTGCAAACTGGCCGTCATGCGTTCGGCCTGCGCAATCGCGCGCTGGGCGCCGAAGTTCACCAGCACCCCCTGCAGGCTGTGCACCGCCCGCTGCGACCCGGCCAGGTCGTCGGCGTCCAGCGCTTCATACAGGGTATCCATCAGCTGCGGGCCATCGTCCAGGAACAGGGCAGCCAGTTCCAGCAGCAGGCCCGTGTCGCCATCGAGCCGCAGCAAGGCAGTGCGCCAAGCCAGCACCGGCCCGGCCTGCTCGACGTGGTAGCGGCTCACCAGCTGGCGCAGGCGCTCGCTGTCGATCGGCTTGGACAGATAGTCGTCCATGCCCGCTTCCAGGCAGCGTTCGCGGTCGCCCTGCATCGCGCGCGCCGTCATGGCAATGATGGGCACGTGCCCGCCGTGCGTGCTTTCCCACTGGCGGATGCGGCGCGTGGCCGACAGGCCGTCGAGCTCCGGCATCTGCACATCCATCAGCAGCAGGTCGAAGCCGCCCTGGGTGGCGCGTTCCAGCGCGTCGACGCCATTGCTCACCAGCGCGATGCGGTGCCCCATTTTCTCCAGCAGGCGCAAGGCCAGGCGCTGGTTGACGGGGTTGTCTTCGGCCAGCAGGATGCGCAAGCCGTTCGGGTTGGGCGAGGTATCGGGGGCCGGCGTCTCGCTCATCAGCGGCACGGGCGCGACCTGCCCGTCGAGCAGGTCAAGCTGGTCCGGCTCGTCGGCCAGCACCGGCAGCTGCACCGCCGCATGGCGCAGCGGCACGCTGAAGCGGAAGGTGCTGCCCCTGCCCGGCTCGCTGACGACGGAAATATCGCCCTGCATCAGGATCACCAGGCGCCGGCAAATGGTCAGGCCCAGGCCGGTGCCGCCGAACTGGCGCGTGGTCGAACCGTCGACCTGCGAAAACGCCTCGAAAATCAATTGCTGCTTGTCGGGCGGAATGCCGATGCCGGTATCGCTGACGGCAAAGGCGATCACGCAATGCTCGTCCGTGTCTTCGCCCATGGCCAGGGCCAGCGTCACCGTGCCCTGCTCCGTGAACTTGATGGCGTTGCCCAGCAGGTTGATCAGCACCTGGCGCAGGCGGCCCGGGTCGCCCTTGACCGTGCGCGGCAAATGGGCCGGCACTTCGCAGCGCAGCGCCAGGCCTTTTTGCTGGGCCCGCAAGGCCATCGAGCGCGTGGTTTCGCGCACCAGCTTGATGAGATCGAACGGCACTTCCTCCAGGTCCAGCTTGCCCGCCTCGATCTTGGAGAAATCGAGAATATCGTTGACGATGGTCAGCAGCGCATCGGCCGAGGCCTTGACCAGGGCAATATCGTCGCGCTGTTCCGGTTCCAGCACCGATTCGAGCACCAGTTCGGTCATGCCCAGGATGCCGTTCATGGGGGTGCGGATTTCATGGCTCATATTGGCCAGGAATTCGCTCTTGGCGCGGCTGGCCGCCTGGGCCTGTTCCACCGCGCGCTGCATGGCGTCGCGCGCGGCGCGCTGTTCGCTGACATCGATCGAAAAACCCAGCAGGTAGGATTCGCCGCCGCTGGTAATGACGATGCGGTTGACCACCATGTCGATGGGCGGCTCGACATTGGTCAGGCGCCGTTCGCTGGTGACCATGCGCCCGCTGCTCCAGGCCAGCGCATCTTCCTCGTGCGTGATGTTGGACCAGCGCTCGGAAGCGAAGTCTTCGATGCGCGCGCCCATCATGGTGCTGCGGCTGCGCTTGGACAATTCCTGGAACCGCTTGTTGAAGCGCACGAAGCGCCCTGCCCTGTCCTTCAGGAACACGGGAATCGGCAACTGGTCGAGAATCTGCTCGGTCAGCTGGCGCGCCGTTTCGCGCTGCTGCACCAGTTGCTCCAGGGCCTGGGTCAGGCCCAGCAGGTCGCGCTCGGTATCGATGCCGGTCACGCCGGTCGCCGTGCCCTCGAAATTGAGGCGCTGCACGCTGGCCTGCAGCGAGAGCAGCACTTCGCGCTGGCGCGCCGCCTCGGCGCGCAGCTGGGCATTGGCGCTAAGCAGTTCTTCGGAGCTGATGTCGAGCATGCGGGTGCGCACCTGCAAGTCGCGGTCGTACTGTTCATAGCTGCGTTCGGTCGCATCGAGCAAGGCCACGATGCTGTCGGCCAGGGCGTCGTCGCCGCGCGCCTTCAGGCTCGACAACAGGGTGTTCAAGCCTTTGTCGCTGGCAAGGCCGAAGGCATTGCGAACCTGGGCAACCAGACGTTTATGGCGCATGCTGCCGGCTCAGGCCGCGTCGCGCGCGGCGGCGTCGTTGAAGCGCTCGCGGATTTCGAGCACGGCCGGCCAGCGCCGCAGCAGCGCATCGACGCACCGGGGGTCGAAATGGCTGCCGCTGTTGTCCGACAGGAAGCCGCGCGCATCTTCCAGCGACCAGGCCGTCTTGTAGGGCCGCACATTGGTCAGGGCGTCGAACACGTCGGCCACGGCGACAATGCGCCCGGCCAGCGGAATGGCCTCGCCCTTCAGGCCGTTGGGATAGCCGGTGCCGTCATAGCGTTCGTGGTGGGAATAGGCGATCTCGGCGGCCAGCTGCAGCATGGTCGCTTCGCTGCTCTTGAGGATGTTGTAGCCGATCACGGCGTGCTGGCGCATGACTTCCATCTCGTCCGGGTTCAGGCGGCCCGGCTTGAGCAGGATATGGTCGGGCGTGCCCACCTTGCCGATATCGTGCATAGGCGCGGCGTTGAGGATGCTTTCCTGCTCCTCGGCCGTCATGCCCAGCTCGGCGGCGATCAGGCAGGAATAATGCGCCATGCGCTGGATGTGGGCCCCGGTTTCGGGGTCGCGGTATTCGGAGGCGCGGCACAGCAGCAAGATGGTTTCCTGCTCGCGCGCGCGCAAGTCGGCGGTGGCCTTGGCCACTTCGCTGGCCAGCCAGCTGGCGCGGCTGTGCAAGGCCATGGTGGCGCCGCGCAGGGCCAGCATATTGCGGGTGCGCGCCAGGAACTCGACCTTGTCGATCGGCTTGATCAGGAAATCGTTGGCGCCGTTTTCCAGCGCCCGGTGGCGGATTTCGACATCCTGGCTGGCGGTGACCATCAGCACCGGCGGGCGCTCGTGCGCGTCCTTGCCGAGCTGGCTGATGAATTCGAGGCCGTTAATGTCCGGCATCATGTAGTCGAGGATCAGCAGGTCGTAGGGATTGGCCTGGCACCAGTCAAGCGCTTCCCGCGCCGACTGGAATGCCACTGTCGTGACATCCTCGAGCTTTTCCATCAAACGCGACATCAACACCAGATTGATATGCGTATCGTCGACGATTACAACCTTCATCAAGGATCCGATCCTGGTTACGAGAACTGGCCGCGGGCTTGGATGAACCAGGCGCGCGGCCAGGCGCTATTTTAACCTGTTGGAAAAGGTCTTACGGAATTTGGCTACCTTGGGCGCCACGATGAAGGCGCAATAACCCTGGTCGGGATGCTGGCGGAAATAATCCTGGTGGTAATCTTCGGCCTTGAACCAGGTGCCGGCCGGCGCCACTTCGGTGACGATGGGCGCGTCCCAGACATTGGCCATTTCCGCGATCACCTGGCGCGCGATGGCTTCCTGCTCCGGCGAATTGGTGAAAATGACCGACCGGTACTGGGTGCCCACGTCGTTGCCCTGGCGGTTGAGCGTGGTGGGGTCGTGGATGGTGAAGAAGACTTCGAGCAGGTCGTGGTAGCTGATCGCGTCCGGATCGAATTCCAGGCGCACCACTTCGGCGTGGCCGGTGCGGCCCTCGCACACGGCTTCATAGGTGGGCGCCGGATCCTGGCCGCCCATATAACCCGATTCGACCCGGCTTACGCCGCGCGCCTCGAGATACACCGCTTCCAGGCACCAGAAACAGCCGCCGCCGAGGATTGCCACTTCGCTTGCCTGATTCGTCATTGCCGACCTCTGCACGGGATTGCCTTCATGTTGATTACTCTAACGCAAAGCGGGCCGCAGTGCCATTGCCTGCTCCCTTGCTGTACCAAAATTTGGCATAATGGGAGAAATAGACAGGGCACCAATGAACACTAGCTCCCCCCGCGCCGCCGAGCGCGACTTCGACGCAGCGCAGTTTCGCAAGGCGCTGTCGCAGTTCGCCACCGGCGTGACGGTCATTACCACGCGCCTGGCCGACGGCAATTTCCGCGGGCTGACCGCCAGTTCCTTCAATTCCGTCTCGCTCAGCCCGCCGCTGGTGCTGTGGAGCCTGGGCAATGGCGCGAACAGCCTGCCCATCTTCAGCGGCAATTCGCACTATGTCATCAATGTGCTGGCGGCCGACCAGGCCCACCTGGCCAAGCGCTTTTCCACCCGCAGCGACAATCCCTTCGCCGACATCGAGTACGAGCTGTCGCGCACCGGCCAGCCCATCCTCAAGGGCGTCTCGGCCTGGTTCGAATGCCACAACCGCAGCCGCTATCCCGAGGGCGACCACGTGATCTTCGTGGGCGAAGTCGAGAATTGCCAGGTCCACCCCCAGCCCTCGCTGATTTTTCACGACGGCCGATTCGGCAGTACGTAAACACTGGTAAAATCGAGGATTCGGCAATTGGTCTATACAAGTTGCCAGATAATTACTGAACAGTACCCAACAAAGAGACAGGAACCGCCATGACCCGATCCGACGCCCGCAAAGCCCAATTCCACTGGGATGACCCGCTGTTGCTGAACAACCAGCTGACCGACGAAGAGCGCATGGTGCGCGACGCCGCCGCCTCCTACTGCCAGGACAAGCTGCAGCCACGGATCCTGGAAGCGTTCCGCCACGAAAAAATGGATACCTCCATCTTCCGTGAAATGGGCGAGCTGGGCTTGCTGGGACCGACCATTCCCGAGCAGTACGGCGGCCCGGGCCTGAACTACGTGGCCTACGGCCTGATCGCGCGCGAAATCGAACGCGTCGATTCGGGCTACCGCTCGATGGCCAGCGTGCAATCGTCGCTCGTCATGGTGCCCATCCACGAATTCGGCACCGAAGAGCAGCGCCAGAAATACCTGCCGAAACTGGCCACCGGCGAATGGATAGGCTGCTTCGGCCTGACCGAGCCGAACCACGGTTCCGACCCTGGCTCGATGATCACGCGCGCCAAGAAAGTCCCGGGCGGCTACGCGCTGACCGGCGCCAAGATGTGGATCACCAATTCCCCGGTCGCCGACGTGTTCGTCGTGTGGGCCAAGGATGACGAAGGCGCGATCCGCGGCTTCATCCTGGACAAGGGCATGGCCGGCCTGTCGGCGCCCGCCATCCACGGCAAGTTCGGCCTGCGTGCCTCGGTCACCGGCGAAATCGTGATGGACAATGTGTTCTGCCCGGAAGAGAACGCCTTCCCGGACGTGCGCGGCCTGAAGGGTCCGTTCACCTGCCTGAACTCGGCGCGCTACGGCATCGCCTGGGGCGCCCTGGGCGCGGCCGAAGCGTGCTGGCACACGGCGCGCCAGTACACCCTGGACCGCCACCAGTTCGGCCGTCCGCTGGCCGCCAACCAGCTGGTGCAAAAGAAGCTGGCCGACATGCAGACCGAAATCACGCTGGGCCTGCAAGGCTGCCTGCAGCTGGGCCGCATGAAGGATGCCGGCACGGCGGCGGTGGAAATCACCTCCATGATGAAGCGCAATTCCTGCGGCAAGTCGCTGGACATCGCCCGCGTCGCGCGCGACATGCTGGGTGGTAACGGCATCTCCGACGAATTCGGCGTGATCCGCCACATGGTCAACCTCGAAGTGGTCAACACCTACGAAGGCACGCACGACATCCACGCCCTGATCCTGGGCCGCGCCCAGACCGGCATCCAGGCCTTCCAGTAATCCCGGCCCGGCAACGACAAAACCCGCCAACTGGCGGGTTTTTTTGCGCCTGCCGCCAACCAGGGTCAGACCTCCGCAGTGCAACACCTGTTGCACTGCGGAGGTCTGTCCCTGGTTGGCGGCCTGGTGCTTAGAACTTGTAGCCGACGGCCAGCGTCACCGCTTGCGGGTTCAGGGTCATGTCCTGGGTTTGGCCGGACGAGAACGACACCTTGGTTTTCAGCCAAGTCTTGGAGATGGCGGCGTCGGCGAACCAGCGCGGGCTGAAGTGGACGGCCACGCCCAGCTGCACCGTGGCGGCCAGCTGGTTCTTGATGCTGAAGGTGGTCGGGGGGCCGCCGATATCGCTGATCGCGGTCAGCTGGCCGGATCCGGTGGCCTTGGTGAAGTAGGCGTAGGTGGCGCCCAGGCCGGCGAAGGGACGCACCAGGGAACCGGGTTTCAGGAAGTGGTAGTGCGCGAACAGGGTCGGCGGCAGGCCTTGACCGAACCGAGCACGCCCGTGCCTTCGATCGCGCCGGCGCCCGACAGCTCGTGCTTGTAGGGCAGGCCCAGGTCCAGTTCGAGCGAGACATGGTCGGACAGGCCATAGCCGATCGCGAAGATGGGCTGGGTGTCGGGTCCGACGTCGGCCTTGGTGCCCGGCAGCGCCGGGGCGCTCACGTCGCCGCTCTTGACCTTGGGGGTGATCTTGCCTACCCCGCCCTTGACACTCCATTGCCCCGCCTGCGCCAGCGCGCCAGGCGCCGCTACCAGGGCCGCGAGCGCCAGCAAGGCGGCGCTGCTGTTGAAACGTACATTCATATCTTCTCCGTATTCCGTGTGGGGGCGCGGGCTTACAGCCAGCCTTTGATGAGCATCTGTTCAGCCACGTATTTGGCGATCAGCGCATTCTCGAATGGGGTAGGCAGGACGTCGTCGGCGAACATGTAGTGGCTGACGTCGCCGCTGATGAGGTTGGCGCCGGTGCAGACCAGCGAAGCCTTGCCCAGGATGTTGGCGCCGCAGGCCGGCGTGCTGGTGTTGGTCAGGCCGTAGGGCCCCGGGTTGATGATCTGGTCATGGCTGACCGACCACAGGTCCACGTACAGCACTTTCGCTTCACTGCCCAGGCCCGCCTTGAGCTGGGCGTTGAAGGTGCTGACCATGGTGTTGATCAGGGCCTGGGTGTTGGCATCCTGCGCCTTGGAGGCGGGTGCGCCGCCCAGGTCCGGCAGGTTGTTCACGACCACGTAGTTGGCGCCATTGGCGACAATGCGGGTGCGCACGATGGCGGCCAGTTCGGCGCCGGCCGTGCCCATGGCCACCACCAGCGACGGCGCCTTGGCGGCGGCGTAGGCGGCGCCGGCGGCAGCGCCGGCGGTGGCGCCGGCGGCAGCGCCGGCGGCCTGGGCCGTGGTCTGCGCCTTGACCACCATCGGGCCGTAGATGGCCGGCTGGGCGACCGCGCTATTGCCCGGCTGGACCGCGGCCGTGCCGACGGCCACCTGGACGATGGTTTCCGAGGTGCTGCCCGGGCGCTGGGCTTCGGCGCCGACGGCCGCGCCGATGGCCTGGGCGGCCGCCTGCGGATTGCTCGCGCCCGAGGCCAGGAAGCCGACCAGGGTGGTGATGAAGGTCTGGTTGCCGACCCGTGCGCCCTCGGCGGCGCCGGCCTGCTGGCCGGCCGCCGTGGCTTCGGCGCTCATCTGGCCCAACAGCGCCAGCGCATCGTTGCCGCCGGCGGTCACGAACACCACCTCGGTGCCGGAGAACTTGCCGCCAGTCTTGGCCAGGTGATTGCTGACCTGGGTCGCGACCGGCACCGTCAGCAAGCCCAGCGCGGAGCCGGTCAGCTTGTGTTCCGGTCCCACCGGGTGGGTCACGCGCGCGCCGCCCTGGGCGTAACTGAAGCAGTTCGGATGGTTCACCACCGGCACCGCGAAGCCCTTGCTGGCGTCGCCGTCAAGGCCGGTCTGGGCCGCGCAAGGCGGTGGCAGGCTGAACTGCTTGGCCATCAGTTCGGTCCAGTTCTTGCCGTTCAGGGCAGGATTGGTCGCGGTAAAGTCGCCGTTCACGGTGAACTTGCCGCCACCGGCATTCTTGATGGTGCCGACCGCATACGTGCCCACGTCCGACAGGCTGTCGCCGAAGGAAACCATGGAGCTGAATTTGACTTTGAGCGACTGGTCGCCGCCGGTGCTGCCGCCGCAGGCGGCAAGCAGGGCCGCGGCAAGCACGGCCAGCGCAAGTGTGGGTTGACGCATTGTGTCTCCTGATGATTTTTTATGAAGGTTGGAACGCCCAAGGCGCGGCCCAGCGGGCATGCCAGCAGATTATGTTGAGGCGGGGATTGTGTATTGCGGATTCATGACACGCGCTTGTGCAAACGTGCCACCAGCGACAAACGGCGATGCAGTGCGCATATGAAAAAAGCCGTCCAGCCTGGGGCTGGACGGCTTTCGGTAGAACGACAATCAGTTACTTCCAGCCGCGCGCCGTCATGGCGTCGAGGACAGCCTTGTGGATCAGCGAGCTGCCGAATGGCGTCGGGTGGACGTCGTCGGCGAACAGGTAGGAACTCACGTCAACGCCGGCCAGGGTGTTGGCCTTGTTGCAGGCCAGCGAAGTGGTGCCCAGGGCATTCGCACCGCAGGCTGGCGTGGTGGCATTGCTGATGCCATATTTGGTCGGGTTGGCGATCTGGTCGACGCTGGCCGTGTACAGGTCAACGTAGACAAAGTTCGCATCCAGGCCATCGATGCCCACGCGCAGGGCGATGTTGAAGGAATTGACCATGCCGTTGATCAGCGAGCGCTGCGCGGCCGATGCCTTCATGCCCGACGGGGTGGTCGACAGGTCCGGCAGGTTGTTGATGACCACGTACTTGGCGCCCTTGCCGATGATCTGGGTGCGGATCAGGTCGGCCAGTTCCTTGCCGGCCACGCCCATGGCGGGGACCAGTGCAGGACCGTTGTCGGTGCCGTACTTGGCGCCGGCAGCAGCGCCAGCGGCAGCGCCGGCGGCGGCTGCGTCGGTCTGTGCCTTGACGACGATCGGGCCATACACGGCCGGCGATGCGGTGGCCGAATTGCCTGGCTGGGTAGCCGATGCCTGGACCGCGGCGCCCACGATGGTGGTGCTGGTGCTGCCGGGACGGGCCGATTCGGCCGCGATGGCCGCGCCGATGGCGGCGGTGGCGGCAGCCGGGTTGGTGGCGGTCGCGCCCAGGCCGGTGGCGAGCACGGTGGCGAAGGTTTGCGCACCCACTTTGGCGCCTTCGGCATTGCCGGCGGCGGTAGCGGCAGCGGTCAGGCCGCCCAGCAGGGACAGGGCATCATTGCCGCCAGCCATGACGAACACGACGTCGGTGGCCTTGAAGGCACCGCCGTTGCGGCTCAGGTGGGTGGCGACCTGGGTGACCAGGGGAATGGTCAGCTGGCCGATAGGCGCGCCGGTCAGCTTGTGGCCGGGACCCACTGGATTGGTGACGCGAGCGCCGCCCATGGCGTAGTTGGTGCACGTGAGGTTATTGGTGATCGGCACGGCGAAGCCCTGGGCGGCTGCGCCGTCCAGGCCCTTGACTGCCGGGCACGATGCGCCCAGCGCGAGGCTGCTGGCCATCAGTTCAGGCCAGATCTTGCCGGTCAATTTTGCGTTGGTGACGGTGTTGTCGCCATTGATGGTGTAGCGGCCGCCACCCAGGGCGGCAACGGTGCCCACTTGATAGGTGCCGACGTCGGAGAGGCTGTCGCCAAAGTTGATTTGCGCAGCGAAGGTCGGTTTCGCCGGTGCCGCGCTGGTGTTGTTGTCACTGCCGCCGCAAGCGGACAGGACTGCTGCCGCCACTAAAGCCAGCGCAAAATTGGTTTGACGCATTGTATCTCCTAGATAAATATTTTTTGGTGTAAAACTGAACGCACGTGCTATTCGCAACTCAGCTAATATGCCAGTCTTCCCTACACTTGTATAGGAATAAACGGGTGCAGTTGTCAGTTCGATGCAACATCGGCAAAAGACGGGTGACCAAGCAGGAATGTTGCGAATTATACCAAGCCGAAATCGCGGGCACGTCTAGGAAATGTCCTTATTTAGTAATCCGTGCACCAGGCCGGTCGAGCCGTGGGCGGCGCGCCGCAAGCGGTCGTTGACGCCCAGCCAGGCGCTGTCCTGGGGCGGTGCTTCCACCAGGATCAGGTCGGCGCCGGCCTGGTCCATCGCGCGCAAGGCCGCGTACAGGGCATGGGCAAAGCCGTCCGGCGTGGCCGGCAGGCGCACTTCGGCATGCGCGGCCGGCAAATCGGTGTAGTGAATCAGGGCCACCTTGCGTCCCGCCAGGCCGGCCAGGGTGGCCGCCAGGGCGGCGCTGTCCTGCATGGCCACCGGCGTGTGCGGGGCGTAGTGCGACGCCAGCGTGCCCGAGGCGCGCGGGGCGGCGGCGTCCGGCGCGGCCGGCAGGCGGTCGATGACGGCGGCGATCGCCTCGGCGCTGATATGGCCCGGGCGCAGCAGCACCGGCCCGTGCGAATCCAGGCGCGACAGGTCGACGATGGTCGATTCGATCCCCACCTGGCTCTGGCCGCCGTCGAGCACGGCGGCGACCGTGCCGTCGGCCCCGAATTCGTCCTGCACATGGCGCGCGGTGGTGGGGCTGACATGGCCGAACTTGTTGGCCGACGGCGCGGCCACCCCGCCCCGCCCCTGTTTGAATGCCTGCAGCAGCGCGATGGCCACCGGGTGCGACGGGCAGCGCAGGCCTACCGTGTCCTGCCCGCCGGAGACGGCGGCCGGAATATTGGGCGCCCGTTTCAGGATCATGGTCAGGGGCCCGGGCCAGAAGGCGGCGGCCAGCTGGCGCGCTTCGACCGGAATGTCGCTGGCCCAGTAAGCCAGGTCGGCGTCCGGCGCCAGGTGCACGATGACGGGATGGTCCTGGGGGCGGCCCTTGGCGGCGTAGATCTTCGCCACCGCCGCCGGATTTTCGGCGTCGGCGCCCAGGCCGTATACGGTCTCGGTAGGCATGGCGACCAGCTCGCCCTGCTCCAGCAGGCGCGCGGCCGCGGCAATCTCCGCGTTCATGCTCACGGTGCGATACGCAGGATGGCGCAGGTGGCGCGCAGGCTGGCCTGCGCTTCGGCCAGGGTGGCCGCGACAAAGGTAATGTGCCCCATCTTGCGGCCCGGACGCGCTTCTTCCTTGCCGTACAGGTGCAGGCTGGCGCCGGGCAGCGCCAGCACCTGTTCCCAGGCCGGCTCGCGCATGGCGCCGCCGTCGAACCAGGCGTCGCCCAGGATGTTGAGCATCACGGCCGGCGAATGCTGGCGCACGTCGCCCAGCGGCAGGCGGGCCATGGCGCGCACCTGCTGCGCGAACTGGCTGGTGACGCAAGCGTCGATGGTGTAGTGGCCGCTGTTGTGCGGGCGCGGCGCCATTTCATTGACCACCAGCGAACCGTCGTCGAGCACGAAAAATTCGATGCACAGCACGCCCACGTAGCCAAGCTGGCCGACGATGGCGCGCGCCGCATCCTGGGCGCGCAGCGCGCAGGCGTCCGATACGTCCGGGCCCGGCACGGTGGTGGTAAACAGGATGCCGTCGCGGTGCACGTTCTGGGCGATCGGGTAGACCACCGATTCGCCATCGAAGCCGCGCGCGGTCAGTACCGACACTTCATAGGCCAGCGGCAGCATTTTCTCGAGCAGGCAGGCCACGCCGTTCAGGTCGGCGAAGGCGGCGCGCACGTCGTCCTTCGACTTCACGCGGACCTGGCCCTTGCCGTCGTAACCCATACGCACCGTCTTCAGGATGCCGGGCAGCAGCTCGTCGGGAATCGCATCGATGTCGTCGCTGGACGCGATGACCTTGTGCGGCGCCGGCATCACCTTCGAATGGGGCGCGCAATCGACGAAGAAGCGCTTTTCGGCGACGCGGTCCTGGGCGATCGACACGCAGGCGGCCGACGGCGCCACGAAGGCGTGGCCGGCCAGGAAATCCATGCTGTCGGCCGGGACGTTTTCGAATTCGGTGGTCACCGCCACGCACTGCGCGGCCAGGTCGGCAAGCGCGGCGCGGTCGGTATAGCCGGCCACGATCATCTGGTCGGCGGCAGCGCCGGCCGGGCTGTCGGCGGCCGGGTCAAGCACGGCGACCTGGTAGCCCATGGCCTGCGCGGCGTGCGCGAACATGCGGCCAAGCTGGCCGCCGCCCATGACGCCCAGGCGGGCCGGGGGAAGAAACGGTGAGGACTGCATTTTGCTCATTCTGGTAAGGTCATCGCCCTTGCGGCGTCGGTCTGTTTGCGGCGGAATGCTTCCAGCCTGGCGGCCAGCGCCTCGTCGGTGCCGGCCAGGATGGCCACGGCAGCCAGCGCGGCATTGGCGGCGCCGGCTTCGCCGATGGCGAAGGTGGCCACCGGTATCCCTTTCGGCATCTGCACGATCGACAGCAGCGAATCTTCGCCGCGCAGGTACTTGGACGGCACCGGCACGCCCAGCACCGGCACGATGGTCTTGGCGGCGATCATGCCCGGCAAGTGCGCCGCACCGCCGGCGCCGGCGATGATGGCACGCAGGCCGCGCGCGCGGGCGCTGTCGGCGTAGGTGAACATGTCATCGGGCATGCGGTGCGCGGATACCACTTGCGCCTCATAGGGCACGCCGAATTCCTTGAGGATGGCGACCGCGTGCTGCATCACGTCCCAGTCGGACGAGGAACCCATGACCACGCCGACGACTGCATCAGGTTTGTTTTCCATCTCAGCCCTTCATTGCCTGGCCGGTGAGGCGCTCGAGCGCTTCGGCATACTTGGCGCGGGTCTTGGCGATCACCTCGTCAGGGACGGTTGGCGCCGGCGCGGCCTTGTTCCAGTCGGTCAGGGTTTCCAGGTAGTCGCGCACGAACTGCTTGTCGTAGGACGGCGGCGACATGCCCACCTGGTAGCTCGACACCGGCCAGAAGCGCGACGAATCGGGGGTCAGGATTTCATCGATCAGGTGCACGGTGCCCTTGTCGTCCAGGCCGAATTCGAACTTGGTGTCGGCGATGATGATGCCTTTCGTGGCGGCGTATTCGGCGGCGGCGGTGTACAGCTGCACCGCGTAGTCGCGTACCTGGCGTGCGATGTCCGCGCCGACGATTTTTTCCGCTTCTTCGAAGGAGATGTTTTCGTCATGCGCGCCGGCCGGGGCCTTGGTCGATGGCGTGAACAAGACCTGCGGCAGCTTCTGCGCTTCCTGCAGGCCGGCCGGCAGATCGATGCCGCACACCTTGCCGGTCTTCTGGTAATCCTTCCAGCCCGAGCCGATCAGGTAGCCGCGCACGATCGCTTCGATGCCGAGCGGGGTCATTTTCTTGACCACGATGGCGCGGCCTTCCACCTGGTCGCGCTCTTCAGGCGACACCAGCGAGACCGGATCGATGCCCGTGTCGTGGTTGGGCATCAGGTCCTTGTACTTGGCGAACCAGAAGTTGGACATGGCCGTGAGGATTTTGCCCTTTTCGGGAATCGGCTCATTGAGGATCACGTCGAAGGCGGACAGGCGGTCGGTCTGGATGACCAGCAGCTTGTCGTCGCCGACGGCGTAAATGTCGCGCACTTTGCCGCGGTGAAGGAAAGGGAGCGACTTCAGGTTTGTTTCGAGAACGCCAGACATGTGAATCCTTGATGTGTTGATTAGGGCAGCCAGCCCGGTTTGCTGTCGATATGCAGGTCGTGCGTGACCTTGCCTTCGTAAGGCGTGTCGAAGGTGCCCAGCGTGACGCCGATGCGCTCGCGGTAGCCATCCATCTGCCAGGTCAGGTTCGAGCCGCACACCTTGCAGAAAGCGCGGTCGACGCCGGGCGACGAGGCGTAGTGCGTGATCGCGTCCGCGCCTGCGGTGACATGCAGGTCGGACGTGGCCACGTTCGCATAGGGACCGCAGGCGGCACCATGCTGCTTTTGGCACATGGTGCACCAGCACAAACTGGTGCGGTCGATCGGTCCGCGGATTTCGTAGCGGACCGCGCCACACAGGCAGCTGCCTTTATACATGGTGAAAAACGCGCCCTGGGGCGCGTGGTAAAAAGTTACTTGACGATCTGGGCCAGGTCGCCCTTGGCGTAGCGCTCGGCCATCTTGTCCAGCGTGACCGGCTTGATCTTCGCTGCCATGCCTTCGCAGCCGAAGGACAGGAAGCGCGCCTTGCACACTTCGGTTGCCGCTTCACGGGCAGGCTTCAGGAAATCGCGCGGATCGAACTTGCCCGGATTCTGGAACATATACTTGCGCACCGCTGCCGTCATGGCCAGGCGGATGTCGGTATCGATGTTGATCTTGCGAACGCCGTGACGGATGCCTTCCTGGACTTCTTCGACCGGCATGCCATAGGTTTCCTTCATGTCGCCGCCGAATTCGCGGATGATGGCCAGCAGTTCCTGCGGCACCGCCGACGAACCGTGCATCACCAGGTGGGTGTTCGGAATGCGCGCGTGGATTTCCTTGATGCGGTCAATGGCCAGGATGTCGCCGGTAGGCTTGCGGGTGAACTTGTAGGCGCCGTGCGAAGTGCCGATGGCGATCGCCAGGGCGTCGCACTGGGTGCGCTGCACGAAGTCGGCGGCCTGGGCCACGTCGGTGAGCAGCTGTTCGCGCGTCATGGTGCCTTCTGCGCCGTGGCCGTCTTCCTTGTCGCCCTTCATGGTTTCCAGCGAACCGAGCACGCCCAGTTCGGCTTCCACGGTCACGCCGATCGCGTGCGAGAACTTGACGACTTCACGCGAGACTTCCACGTTGTACTCGTAGGAAGCGACGCTCTTGCCGTCCGCTTCGAGCGAGCCGTCCATCATGACCGAGGTGAAGCCCGAACGGATCGCGGTCATGCAGACTGCCGGCGACTGGCCGTGGTCCTGGTGCATGACGAGCGGAATGTGCGGATAGGCTTCGACCGCGGCATCGATCAGGTGGCGCAGGAAGGCTTCGCCGGCATACTTGCGCGCGCCCGCGGACGCTTGCATGATGACGGGCGAGCCCACCGCGTCGGCGGCAGCCATGATGGCCTGCACCTGTTCGAGGTTGTTGACGTTAAAAGCAGGAAGGCCATAGCCGTGTTCAGCGGCGTGGTCCAACAGTTGACGCATGGATACGAGGGACATGGTAAAACTCCAAACATTGAGAAACAGTTACGTCGCGGGGAGACTAGCCTTGTAAGGCTAGTCCGTTACACAGGCGCGGGACATGTCCCGCGAATTCCCTGTTCCACCTCCAAACAATAAGAAACTGGTGTGTTGCTTAGAAAGCGCAGGTAACGCGCAGCTCATACAGCAAACACGGCGCGGCGCTGTGGTTCAGCGCCTTGCCGTTTTAATCAAATTCTCCGACCCGCACGATTTTCAGTGCGTTGGTACCGCCCACTTGCCCCATCGGCTCGCCCCAGGTGACAACGATCATGTCACCCTTTTTGACGATTCCTTTGGCGACCATCAAATCTTCCGCCTGGCGCAGCACGGCGCCGCTGTCACCTGACTGGGTCAGGTGGTAGGCGCGCACATTGCGGTACAGGGATACTTTACGCTGGGTCGTGATGCTTGGGGTCAGCGCGTAGATCGGGGTGTCGATGCTGTGGCGGCTCATCCACAGGGCGGTCGAACCGGACTCGGTCAGCGCCACGATGGCTTTCACGCGCAAATGGTGCGCGGTGAACAGGGTGCCATAGGCGATCGACTGGTCGATGCGGGTGAAACGGACATTCAGGAAGTCGGCGTCGAGCTTGTTGTACTCGGAGTTTTCCGCTTCGGCGCAGATCGCGGCCATCATTTCGACGGTTTCGATCGGGTACTTGCCGGAGGCGGTTTCGGCCGAGGTCATGACGGCGTCGGTGCCGTCGAGCACGGCGTTGGCCACGTCGGACACTTCGGCGCGGGTCGGCACGGCGTTGACGATCATCGATTCCATCATCTGGGTGGCGGTGATGGCCAGCTTGTTCGATTCGCGCGCCATGCGGATCATGCGCTTTTGCAGCGCCGGCACGGCGGCATTGCCCACTTCCACGGCCAGGTCGCCACGCGCGACCATGATGCCGTCGGACGCGTCCAGGATTTCCTGCAGCACGGGAATCGCTTCGGCGCGCTCGATCTTGGCGATCATCTTCGGCTTGTGGTGGTAAGGCTCGCCGGCGATATTGGCCAGCTGGCGCGCCATTTCCATGTCGGTCGCGCTTTTCGGGAAGGAAATAGCCAGGTAATCGCACTGGAAACTCATGGCGACCTTGATGTCTTCCATGTCCTTGGCGGTCAGGGCCGGCGCGGTCAGGCCGCCGCCCTGGCGGTTGATGCCCTTGTTGTTCGACAGCTCGCCGCCGATTTTGACGACGGTGAAGATTTCGTGGCCGACGATGCGTTCCACGACCAGCACGATCAGGCCATCGTTGAGCAGCAGCTTGTCGCCCTGCTTGACGTCGCGCGGCAAGGCCTTGTAGTCGAGGCCCACGCGTTCCTGGTTGCCCAGTTCGCCGTTATCGCCCCATTTGGCGTCGAGGATGAACTTGTCGCCGTTTTCGAGGAAGATCTTGCCTTCTTCAAATTTGCCGACGCGGATTTTCGGGCCCTGCATATCGGCCATGATCGCCACTTCGCGGCCGCATTCGGCGGCGGCGCGGCGCACCAGCGCGGCGCGGTCGATGTGGTCTTGCGCTTTACCGTGCGAGAAATTCAGGCGCACGACGTCAACGCCGGCCTGGATCATGCGGACGAGAATATCGAAGTCGGTGGAAGCCGGGCCGATGGTTGCGACGATCTTGGTACCACGATACATAGAGATCCTTGAAGTAAAAGCGCAGCCGGGGGGCTGCGCTGTATTAATTACTGTGAGCTGCGTTGCAGCAGGATGTCGACCGCTGGCAGGGTCTTACCTTCGAGGAATTCCAGGAAGGCACCACCGCCCGTCGAGATGTAACCGATTTTATCGGTAATCGCGTACTTTGCAATGGCGGCGAGGGTATCGCCACCACCGGCAATCGAGAAAGCTTTGGAGTCGGCAATGGCCAGCGCCAGCGTCCTGGTGCCTTCGCCGAACTGGTCGAATTCGAACACGCCGACCGGACCGTTCCAGACGATGGTGCCGGCCTTGGCGATCTGGGCCGCCAGGGTAGCCGCCGTTTTCGGGCCGATATCGAGGATCATGTCGTCGTCCGCCACGTCGGCCACGTCCTTGACGGTGGCCATGGCGCTTGGGGAAAATTCTTTCGCGCACACCACGTCGACCGGAATCGGCACCGTGGCGCCGCGCGCGGCCATCATGTCGATGATGGCTTTCGCTTCCGCGACCAGTTCGGCTTCGACCAGCGACTTGCCGATGTTCAAGCCCACGGCCTTCATGAAGGTGTTGGCGATGCCGCCGCCGACGATCAGGTTGTCGACCTTGTCGGCCAGCGCTTTGAGGATCGACAGCTTGGACGACACTTTCGATCCGGCCACGATGGCCAGCAGCGGCCGGTTCGGCGCGCCCAGGGCCTTGCCCAGCGCATCGAGCTCGGCGGCCAGCAGCGGGCCGGCGCATACCACGGGCGCGAACTTGGCGATGCCGTGGGTGGTCGCTTCGGCGCGGTGGGCGGTGCCGAAGGCATCGTTGACGTAGATGTCGCACAGCTTGGCCATCTTTTGGGCCAGCTCGTCGGCATTCTTCTTTTCACCCTTGTTGACGCGGCAGTTTTCCAGCAGCACCACCTGGCCCGGCGCGACGTCCACGCCGTCGACCCAGTTTTGCTTCAGTTCGACCGGCTGGCCCAGCAGTTCGGCCAGGCGCGCGGCGACCGGCGCCAGGCTGTCTTCGGGCTTGAATTCGCCTTCGGTCGGGCGGCCCAGGTGGGACGTGACCATGACGGCGGCGCCGGCCTTGAGGGCGGCGGCAATCGCCGGCGCCGAGGCACGGATGCGGGTGTCTTCGGTAATCTTGCCGCTGTCGTCCTGCGGCACATTCAGGTCGGCGCGGATAAAGACGCGCTTGCCGGCCAGGGCGTGTTGATCAATCAGGTCCTGCAAACGGGTGAAATTGAGAACAGCGGTCATGAGCGAATCCACGTGGCAAATGATAAAAGAACGCTATTTTACCGCAAGCACCCGCCGAAATCTTACGATAAGCAAATGCGAAGGCCCGTGAACACGATCATGCCGAACAGGATCATCTCGAGCATGTTGCGCCGCAGCAAGTAATACACCGTGGCGGCGACGGCGGAGGCCAGCTTCAGGTTGACCGTATCGAACTGCAGCACCTTGGGGCCTTCCATCAGCAGGTCGGGCGCGATGATGGCCGCCAGGGCGCAGGCCGGCGCATAGCGCAGCATTTCCTGGACCCGCTTGGGGATGGTGATGTGATGCCCGATCAGCCAGAAGGAACTGCGGGTAATGGCCGTGGCCACGCCCAGCGCCCCGATGGTGATCCAGATTTCCAGGTCGCTCATGGTTTGCTCCACCGCTTGCCCCATTTTTCCCATCCCTCCTCGACCGCCATGGCGCTGAGCATTCCCAGCAGCACGGCCGCGAGCAGGCCCAGTTTGTACGGCAGGCCGAAGGCCAGCACCGCCGTGGCGCTGGCCACCACCACGCCGCACAAGGCGGCCTTGTTGACGGTCAGCGGCACCAGGATGCAGATGATGGCCAGGGTGCCGGCAAAGCCGGGGCCCCATTCGGCCGGGACCGCGCTGCCCAGGAAAATGCCGGCGATCGAACCGACCTGCCAGGCGGTCCAGTTGGGAATGAGCAAGCCCTTGAGGAAGGAGAGCTTGCCGGCGGCCGGCTCTTCGCTGGGGAAGCGCTGCATGAACATGGCCACCGTCAGGTCGCCGGCGGTGTAGCCCAGGGCCAGGCGCTGGCGCCATGGCAGGTGGGCGAAATGGGGCGCCAGCAAGGCGGAAAAGATGACGAAACGCAGGTTCACCACCAGGGCGGTCGCGAACACCACCCAGATCGGGGCGCTGGCGGCAATCAGGGGCAGCGCGGCCAGTTGGGCCGAACCGGCGAATACCAGCATGGTCATGCCCAGCGCCTGGGCCACCGTCAGGCCGCTCTTGACCATGGCGATGCCCACCACCAGGCCCCAGGCGCCGATGCCGAACAGGGTGGGCGTACCGACGCGCACGCCTTCGCGCCAGAGCGCTTGGTCCTCGGGCGGGCGCACCAGCGCCGCCGGCGGCAAGGTCGGCTCAGTCATGACAGGCATGTGGCAATCCTGCCACAGGAAGCGGCAGCGGGGAACGGTCGGGCATGAAGCGCAATTTTCAAGGTAAACAGGCGGCCACGGCCGTGATTCGGTAGTGAGCTATTTTACCGATCATTTCGGCTAGCTGCGCGAATCGTCTAAAATCGTGGTTTTGCACACAGCTTGAGGGATATTTCCATGAATGACAAGAAAACGCCTGCGGTCGAACTGGGCGCGAAGGACTTGCCTGCCCACTGCCCGAACCCGGCCATGACGCTGTGGTCCTCGCATCCGCGCGTATTCCTCGACTTCGGCCATGACGGCGTGGCCAAGTGCCCGTACTGCGGCACCGAATACTGCCTCAAGCCGGGAACCGTCCTGTCGCACCATTAATTGCCGTGCCCCGCCGGAGGCTCGCTTGAAAAAACGCAAACAACTCAATGGCAGCGCGGCCGAAGTCGAAACCGCCTTCTATGAAGCACTGAACCGGGCCGACGTCGAGGCCCTGATGGCGCTCTGGGCCGAAGATGAGGAAATTGTCTGCGTGCATCCGGGCGGGCCGCGCCTGCACGGGCATGCGGCCATCCAGGCGTCCTGGGAAGCCATCCTCGAGCGCGGCGGCCTGCAGATCCGGCCTTCGCAGCTGCATGAAACGCACAACCTGATGAGCGCGGTGCACACCGTCATCGAAGGCGTGACCTCGTCCTCCGATGAAGCGGCGCACCTGGTGGCCACCAATGTCTACATGAAAACCCCGCGCGGCTGGCGCATGGTACTGCACCATGTCTCGGTGGCGCCCGGTCCGGTGCCGGCCGGCCACTACCCGGCTTCCAGCCTGCACTGACCATGCAGTACGCCGCGCCACTGTGGCTGCCCAGCGGGCACCTGCAGACCATCTACCCCGCCATGTTCATCGCCAAGCCGGACGTGACGTTCCGGCGCGAGCGCTGGGACGCGCAGGACGGCGATTTCGTCGATGTCGATTTCGTCGATGGCGCGCCGGGCCAGCCCATGGTGGTCCTGTTCCACGGCCTGGAAGGCTCGTCCGGCAGCCACTATGCGCGCGCCCTGATGGCCGCCGTGCAGGCGCGCGGCTGGTCCGGCGCGATTCCCCATTTTCGCGGCTGTTCCGGCGAACTGAACCGCGCCCCGCGCTTCTACCATTCGGGCGACGCCGGCGAAGTCGACTGGATCGTGCGGCGCCTGCGCCAGCGCGTGGCGGGCAAGCTGTATGCGGCCGGCGTTTCGCTGGGCGGCAATGCCCTGCTGCGCTGGCTGGGCGAATCCCAGCACCAGGCCGAAATTGTCGATGCGGCTTGCGCGGTGTCGGCCCCGCTCGACCTCGCGCGCGGCGGCGAATCGCTGGGCTCGGGGTTCAACATGATTTACACCCGCAATTTCCTGCAAACGCTCAAACCCAAGTGCCTGGCCAAGCTGGACCAGTTTCCCGGCCTGTTCGACCGCGATGCCTTGCTGGGCGCGCGCAACCTCTACGAATTCGACAATGTGGTCACCGCCCCGCTGCACGGCTACCGCGACACCGACGACTACTGGGACCGGGCCAGCGCCAAGCATGTGCTGGACGATATCACCGTGCCCACCCTGGTCTTGAATGCCCGCAACGATCCCTTTCTTCCGGGCGTACACCTGCCGGCCACGGCATCGAGCAGCGTTACGCTCGACTACCCGGCCCACGGCGGCCATGTGGGCTTTTCGGCCGGTCCCTTGCCTGGCCGCCTGGACTGGCTGCCGCGCAAGATCCTCCATTTCCTCGAAGGCAAAACGCATGGATGATATCGTCAAGAAAGCCATGGCGAAGTGGCCCAATGTGCCCAATTGCTATGGCTGGCTGGCGCTCGATGCGCGCGGCGCCTGGCGCATGCGCGACGAACGGGCGCAGCACCTGGACCTGCCTGGCGACAAGGTGATCCAGCAGGCCCTGCTCGGTTTCATCAACCGCAATTACGCCCCCGACGAACGCGGCTGCTGGTATTTCCAGAATGGCCCGCAACGGGTGTACCTGAACCTGGAAGCGACGCCCTATATTGCCCGCACCGATCCGGCCCTGGGGCTGGTGCTGCACACCGGAAGCGCCGTGGCGCATATCGAACAAGCCTTGATGACGGACAGCGGCGCGCTCATCGTCGTGGCCGACGGCAAGGTCGCCCAGCTCGACGACCGCGATGTGGTGCAACTGATGGAATGCATCGACGTGAGCGGCGAGGTGCTGATGGACTGGCTGGAAGGCGGCGCCGCGCAACCGGTGCTGCGCTACCGCGAACAACAGGTGGCGCTGGAGCGGATCGCCGCGGCGGACGTGGCCGGCCGCTTCGGCTTCGTGCGCCTGCCGCAAGCGTAAGCGCTACTTGCGCTCGCCCTTTTCATCCTTCAATTCTTCCCGACGGCGCGCCTGCAGTTCGCGCACGCGCGCATCGATCAGGGCCATGTCGTAGAACGAGGCGTCGCCCGCCTTGCGCGCGATGCCCAGCTGGTCGAGCGCGGCCAGCACGCCCCCTTGCAGCGCATACGATTCGGCCAGCGAAATATGCTGCAAGGCTTGCTTGCCCTGGGCCGCGTAGGTCTTGGCCAGCAAGTCGTGCAGCTTGGATTCTTCGCGGTAGAGCTGGGTCTGTTCGCGCAGGAAGCGCGCCGCTTCATCGAGCTTGCCGTTGGCGATCATGGCGTCGGCATACTGGCGCGCGATGCCGCGTCCCAGCGGATATTCCTTGTGCGCCAGCTCCGCCTCTTTCATCAGTTCGCGCTTGACCAGGTCGGGCTGGGCCGGCGCCAGCTTGATCTCCAGCGCCATGCTGGTAAACAGGGCGGCGCCATCGGACGCCGCGGACCCGGTCGAGAACGTGCCTTCGGTGCGGCGCATGGTGGCGCGCGCCTTGTCCAGCCAGGTCTGGGCCTTGGCCAGCTCGCCCCGCTTGAGCGAAAGGAAGGCCATGCCGTACTGGGCGCTGGCCTGCTGCTGGCGGTTCTGCTGCTGCATCTGGGCTTCGAAGGTCGCTTGCGCTTCGGTGCGGCCGGCCACGCTTTCATCCTGCAGCACGCGCGCCCTGGCCCGCACGAGGTGGAATTCGACACCGTCGATGCGCTGACGGTAAGGCACTTCGCGGATGCGGGCCTGGATGTCGGTGATGCGTTCCGAGGTCAGCGGGTGGCTGCGCAGGTAGGCCGGCATCAGGTCGGAATAATTCTTGGTGGCGTTTTGCATGCGGCCGAAAAACGCCACCATGCCGGAGGTATCGTAGCCGCCCTCGGACATGATCTGGAAGCCGACCCGGTCCGCCTCGCGCTCGGCATCGCGGCTGAAATTGAGCTGGCGCTGGATGGCCAGGCCCTGCCCGCCCATCATCACGCCCATGGCGGCGTCCGGGCTGGACTTGGCGGCCAGGGCCGCCAGCACCAGGGCCGCCAGCGGAATGAGCACGTCCTGCTTTTGCTGGCCGATCATGCGCGCGATATGGCGCTGCGCCACGTGGCCGATTTCGTGACCCATGACGGAAGCGAGTTCCGATTCGGTCTGGGCGGCCAGCAGCAGGGCCGAATGCACGGCAATGAAACCGCCCGGCAAGGCGAAGGCATTGAGCATGGGGTCGCGCACCGCGAAAAAATAATAGTCGGCATTGGTTTCGCCGCGCGCGCCGGGATGGGCCGCCACCAGGGCGCTGCCGAAGTTGTTCAGGTATTCGAGGATGACATCGTCGTCGAGGAAATCCTTGTCGCGCCGGATGTCGTTCATGATGGCCTCGCCCAGCTTGCGCTCGATCACGGGCGACAGGTCGCCGCGGGCGGCATCGCCCAGGGTGGGCAGGACGCTGTTGTTGGGGCGGGTCTGCGCAGACCCGGGCAGTGCCGCACTGGCCAGCGCGGCCACGATGGCGGCGTACAGCAATCCCCGCGCGAGGGGACGGTGGCGCTGGTGCGACAAGGCGGGAACGGTTTTGGTATTCACGATGCTATGATAACCGCAACAGTCCCATTCACGCACACGCCCATGACAACCGAGAAAAACGCGCATCTGACCCATTTCGACACCACCGGACAAGCCCACATGGTGGACGTCGGCGCCAAGCAGGAAACGCACCGCGTCGCGGTGGCCGCCGGCACCATCCGCATGCTGCCGGCCACGCTGGCCCTGGTGCAGTCCGGCACCGCGAAAAAGGGGGACGTGCTGGGCATCGCACGCATCGCCGCCATCATGGGCGCCAAGCGCACCAGCGACCTGGTGCCCCTGTGCCATCCGCTGGCCATCACGCGGGTGACGGTCGATTTCGAGCTCGATGCCGCGGCCAGCAGCGTGCATTGCCGCGCGCAGGTGGAAACAGTGGGCAAGACCGGGGTGGAAATGGAAGCCCTCACTGCCGTGCAGGTGGGCTTGCTGACCATTTACGACATGTGCAAGGCGGTCGACCGCGGCATGGTGATGACCAACGTGCGGGTGCTGGAAAAACAGGGCGGCAAGTCGGGCGACTGGCGCGCCGTCTGATCAGGTAGTCAATCCCGGGGGACACCGCATGCACGCGGCGCCTGTCAAGGACAGTCGCCTGCTCCCGAACGGAAACCGCGTATCGCATCGCAGGAGGTGCCGGTGTTGGCCCAGAGCAGGCTGGCCGATCCGGCCGGAAAAGATGGCGTGTCGACGATGGTCAGGTTCACGCCCGCCGTCGTGGTGGCGCCCGTGGTGACGCTGATCACGCCGTCGGCGATCGAAGTGACCGCGGTAATGTTCTGGGTAATGCCCGGCGTGGGAATGCCGTGCGCACCGGCGCTGCATCCGACCAGGGTTTGCAATTCCTGGTAGCACAGGCCGATGCTGGTGCGCACCGCGGCCAGTTCGCCGGCGGCCGATGCGGCGCGCGTGCGGGAAATATGGTTCGCGTACTGCGGAATCGCGATCGCGGCCAGGATGCCGATGATCGCTACGACTATCATGAGTTCGATGAGCGTGAAGCCGCGCTGGGCGCGCACAAGGTTCCGGTGGATCACGGCGATTCTCCTGTTAAGTGCATGATTCATATCTTCGCAAGGAACGTGCCAGTGTAACGACAGCGGCCAGGCAAAAAAAATGCCGCTCAGTCTGGACTGAACGGCATCGGACCCGCGAGGGTAACAGCTCAAGGCATTATGGGCAGTCGCCGGCGCCTGGTTTGAAGCCGCGGATCGGATCGCAGGTGGTACCCGAGTTGGTCCAAGTCAGGTTGGCATTGCCAGCAGTGAAGGTTGGCGTGTCGATGATGGTCAGGTCGGCGCCGGCAGTGTCTGAAGCGGCCGTCGTCACTTTGATAACGCCATCGGCAACCGAGGTAATGACCTTGATGTTCTTGGTTACCTGCAGGGTTGGAACACCCAGGGCGCCCGAGGTGCAACCCGTGAAAGCGTTGGTCTCTTGATAGCACATCGCGATACCGGTTTTCACCGAGGCGATTTCAGCTGCGGCACCGGCGGCGCGGGTACGGGAAATGTAGTTGGTGTATTGCGGGATCGCGATCGCCGCCAGAATGCCGATAATTGCTACGACGATCATCAGTTCGATCAGGGTAAAACCTTTTTGCGTCTTTTTCAGCATTGCGTTCATGTTGCGCTCCTTGAGGTGGGTACGACGATAAGTGTTCGTGCATATATCGTAATGCATAAGCCGTGCCTGCCCAAAACAGCCCATTCCAGGCGAATTTCGACCGATTAATGTTTCCCATGTGCCACATTTTGGCGTCACGACGCCAATATTCGTCAGAACTGACAATTTTGGTCGCATACCGGCGGCGCGTGCCCACTTTTGGCCAGACGAAAAAAAGAGCCCGAAGGCTCTTTTTTCATGCAAGCTGCAGAAGCTTAAGGGCAATCGCCAGCACCTGGCTTGAAGCCGCGGATCGAGTTGCACGAGGTACCGGAATTGGTGAACACCAGGTTGGCATTGCCAGCGGTGAAGGTTGGGGTGTTGATGATGGTCAGATCGGCACCAGCGGTATCGGTTGCAGCCGTGGTGACTTTGATGACGCCGTCGGCGACCGAGGTAACGGCCTTGATGTTCTTGGTGGTTTGCAGGGTTGGCACGCCCAGTGCACCCGAGGTGCAGCCGGTGAAAGCGCCGGTTTCCTGATAGCACATTGCGATACCGGTCTTGACCGAAGCGATTTCAGCAGCAGCGCCGGCGGCGCGGGTGCGGGAAATGTAGTTCGTGTACTGAGGAATGGCGATCGCAGCCAGAATACCGATAATGGCGACAACGATCATCAGTTCGATCAGCGTAAAACCAGCTTGTTTTTTCATGGTCAGCGATTTCATGTTTATTGCTCCTGGTAAGGGTTACTACAAAAAGGGTGTTCTTGATCTTGTATGAGCAAGTGCCGTGCCAGGCAGCAATTTTCTGTTTTGGAGCAATTCTTTATATTTTTTACCAACTTAATTGCGCAAAATCCGCACTGTAATGACAAATATTGTCAGGCAGCATGGCAAATATTGTCACCGATCAAGCAAAACCGCCTTATCGCGCCAAAAACGTCATCCTTGTCCCGGACAAATCGATCATATCGCCGTGGACCAGGCGGCGCGGGTGCTCTTCCAGGGTCTTGCCATTGATGGAGGGGCCCAGCTCGCCGTCGATGCGGGCTGCCGAATACACGCCGGACGCATAGGTAATGGCCAGCACTGCCGATCCGGGCTTGCCGAGCGTGGTCAGGGGTTTGCTGAGGGAGAGTTTTTTGCCGGCGTGGACGCCGGACAGGACTTCGATGCGGCCGGTCGGCGCCGCCTTGGGCGCATTGCCCATGAAAACCATGTCGAACTTGGCCACCGTGATGCGGTCGCCATCGTTGAGTTTGTGCCGGTAGATTTTTTCGCCGTTGACGAAGGTGCCATTGGTGCTGCCCAGGTCTTCCAGGATGGCGTCGTCCAGCATGACCGTGATGGTCGCATGTTCCCCGCTGACGGCGCGATGGTCGATCACGATGTCATTGTGGGGGCGGCGACCCAGGGTCATGCGCTCTTTCAGCTCGACTTCCCTGACTGCCTGGTCTTCACTGGTGATGATGATCTTTGCCACTACTGGTCTCCGGACTGGCCTGGAATGAAAACGGGGAGCACGCAGGCTCCCCGATATTATCAACTACCTTGGCAAGTAGTTACAAACTAATACGTATTACAACATTGCTTTCAGCAAGCGCGCCATTTCGGAAGGGTTCTTGGTGGCCGTAATGCCGCACTCTTCCATGATGTCCAGCTTCGCTTGCGCGGTATCGGCGCCGCCCGAGATCAGCGCGCCGGCATGGCCCATGCGCTTGCCCGGAGGCGCGGTCACGCCGGCGATGAAGCAGACCACCGGCTTTTTCATGTTGTCCTTGATCCAGTAAGCCGCATTGGCTTCGTCCGGACCGCCGATTTCGCCGATCATGATGACGGCGTCGGTATCCGGGTCGTCATTGAACATCTTCATGATGTCGATATGCTTCAAGCCATTGATCGGATCGCCGCCGATACCCACGGCCGAGGACTGGCCCAGGCCCAGTGCGGTCAGCTGGCCGACTGCTTCGTACGTCAATGTGCCCGAACGCGACACGACGCCGATGCGGCCCTTGCGGTGGATGTGGCCCGGCATGATGCCGATCTTGATTTCGTCCGGCGTGATCAGGCCCGGGCAATTAGGACCGAGCAGCAGGGTCTTGGAGCCGGCCTTGGCCATGCGGTCCTTGAGCGCCATCATGTCGCGCACAGGAATGCCTTCGGTGATGCAGATCGCCAGGTCGAGTTCGGCTTCGACGGCTTCCCAGATCGCGGCGGCGGCGCCTGCCGGCGGCACATAGATGACCGACACATTGGCGCCGGTTTCTTTCTTGGCTTCCGACACATTGGCGAAAATGGGAATGCCTTCGAAGTCTTCGCCGGCTTTCTTGGGATTGACGCCCGCCACGAAGCAGTTCTGGCCGTTCGCGTATTCGCGGCACATGCGGGTGTGGAACTGACCGGTCTTGCCGGTAATTCCCTGGGTGACTACTTTTGTATCTTTATTAATCAGGATCGACATATTGTTTCCTTCGAATTAGGCTTTACCAGCAGCAGCGGCGACCACGGCCTTGGCTGCATCTTCCATCGTATCGGCGGCGATGATCGGCAGGCCGGAGTCGGCCAGCATCTTCTTGCCGATGTCTTCGTTGGTACCCTTCATGCGCACGACCAGCGGCACTTGCAGGGACACGGCTTTCGATGCGGTGATCACGCCTTCGGCGATGACGTCGCAGCGCATGATGCCGCCGAAGATATTAACCAGGATGGCTTTCAGGCCCGGATTCTTGAGCATGATCTTGAATGCTTCGGTCACTTTTTCCGCCGTCGCACCGCCGCCCACATCCAGGAAGTTGGCAGGCTCGCCGCCGAACAGCTTGATGGTGTCCATGGTGGCCATGGCCAGGCCGGCGCCGTTGACCAGGCAGCCGATATTGCCGTCGAGCGAAATGTAAGCCAGGTCGAATTTCGACGCTTCCACTTCGGCCGGATCTTCTTCGTCCAGGTCGCGGAAGGCGACGATGTTCGGCTGGCGATACAGGGCGTTGGAATCGAAGTTGAACTTGGCGTCGAGGGCGATGATCTTGCCGCTGCCGGTCAGGATCAGGGGATTGATTTCAGCCAGCGAAGCGTCGGTTTCCCAGTAAGCCTTGTACAAGCCCTTGAGCTGGACGCGGGCGTCGGCGAAGGACGCTTCCGGAATGCCGATCTTGCCGGCGATGTCGTCGATTTCCGCGTCGGTGATGCCGATCGCAGGGTCGATGGCGATGTGGTGGATCTTCTCGGGATTGCTGTGCGCAACTTCCTCGATATCCATGCCGCCTTCGGACGAAGCCATCAGCACCACTTTCTGGCTGATACGGTCGGTCACGAGCGAGATGTACAGTTCTTTCTTGATGTCGGCGCCTTCTTCGATCAGCAGGCGGCGCACTTTCTGGCCTTCCGGGCTGGTCTGGTGCGTGATGAGCTGCATACCCATGATCTGCTCTGCGTATTCCTTGACCTGTTCCATCGATTTGGCCACTTTCACGCCGCCGCCCTTGCCGCGACCGCCAGCATGGATCTGCGCCTTGACGACCCAGACCGGGCCGCCCAGCGTTTCAGCAGCCTTGACGGCTTCTTCAACGGACATGCACGGAATACCGCGCGGTACCGTCACTCCGAACTGCCGGAGAATCTCTTTGCCCTGATACTCATGGATTTTCATGCTGGCTTCCCTTCTTCTGATACTGATAATTGGAGATACGGTTGACGTTCTAACTTGTTAATGCGATAAAAACAAAGGCTGAACTGCTATTCGGGTGCCGGCTTGGCCACCCAGCGCGGGTAGTAGCGCACGACGGCGGGGCCGTCGGAGCGCAGCGAGTGGCAGCGGTCGATCTGGAAAGGACGGTTGGGCAGCAAATCCTCGCCGTCGCCGTCGCGGGTTTTGAGGACATCGTTGGCATAGGCCTGGATGGCCGCGGTCGGCAGGATTTGCGCCAGCTCGCTCAAGTGGGTGCAACCCATGACACCGGACAGGCGCTCCTTGATGCCAAGGCGGAAACCGCGCATCAGGTTCAGCCCGACCAGCTTCTTGTAGGCAGGGGCAATCTCTTCGCAATAGCCGGGATAGGGGACGGCGTCCGACGCGGCTTCGGCGTCGACGATGTTCAATTCCAGGTCGATGGTGATGCGCAGATTGAGATTGTGCAGCTGTTCGCCGCCCGGGCGCATGCCCGAGGCGAGCGTCACGTCCTTGACCTTGACATCGGTGATACGGGCGTCGAGATCCCACAAACCATCATCGCGCAGATAGGCGACGACTTGGATGGCGCGAGTGTGCCGCAACGCGCGGGGGACAGGAGGTGACAGGGGCATAAAGACCAATGCCGGAAATGCGGCGATAAATAGTTGCAGCCGTGTGCTCACCGGGAGCACGTTGCCGCAGCTTCTACGACAACTACCGCTCATGCGGCGCTGCTTAAGCTCGAAAGTTTATCACAATGGACTCGGCCGTGCCTCATTGGCTTCGACATTGTCAGAATTTCATCAATAGACGAAAAAATGATATCAGTCGGCGAAAAGAAGGGAAAAGCGTAGCGCATTCTGCCGGTGAAGAGTATGCGTCGATACGGCTTCGGCACACACGTCAGAATGCGCTCCGCTTTTCCTCTCCGTACAGAGAGGAATTACAGTAGTTCTACGGTTGTGAAATTACTACTCGTCGTCAGGATCGCGACCTTGCATCGCCATCCGTACTGCTTTTTGCGAAAACCCGCGCTGCATGAGAAAGCGCATCTGCTTGTTGCGCTCGGCCGGATCCGTGGCCACGGTCCCGTACTTGCGCTGCCAGACCTCGACGGCGCGCGCGCACTCGCTGTCATTCAAGCCCGCCTTCAAGGCTTGCAGGGCTTCGCCCCCGACGCCATGGCTTGCAAGCTCGGCCACGATGCGGCTGTTGCCGAAGCGCGCCGCGCGCCGGTGGACCAGCGATTCCGAAAAGCGTTCCTGCGACAGCCAGTTGTTCTTTTCGAGAAAATCGAGAAGGGCGTCGACGTCGTCGCCCTCCTGCGCATGCCGGGCCAGCTTGCGCCCCAGCTCCAGCCGGCTGTGCTCGCGCATCGACAAGTAGCGCAGCGCGCGCGCCTTCAGGCTCGGTTGGGGCGCCGCCACGTCCGATTACTCGGCCACGGCCTTCAGCTTGGCCACCTTGGCAGGCTGCTCTTCGCCGGGTGCCGGCGGCAGTTCGCGCACGCCCAGCGCCACACGGACCTTGTTTTCGATTTCACGCGCCAGCGCCGGACGCTCCTTCAGGAAAATGCGCGCATTGTCCTTGCCCTGGCCGATACGTTCGCCGTTATAGCTGTACCAGGAACCCGACTTTTCCACGATCTTGTGGTCCGCACCCAGATCGAGGATTTCACCTTCGCGGGATGTGCCTTCGCCATACAAGATGTCGAAGTGCGCTTCCTTGAATGGCGGCGCGATCTTGTTCTTGACGACCTTGACCTTGGTTTCGTTGCCGATGACTTCGTCGCCCGACTTGATGGAACCGGTACGGCGGATATCGAGGCGCACGGACGCGTAGAACTTGAGCGCATTGCCGCCGGTGGTCGTTTCCGGGCTGCCGAACATGACGCCGATTTTCATGCGGATCTGGTTGATGAAGATGACCAGGGTATTGGTGCGGTTGATCGAACCGGTCAGCTTGCGCAGCGCCTGGGACATCAGGCGCGCCTGCAGGCCCGGCAGCGAATCGCCCATGTCGCCTTCGATTTCGGCGCGCGGCGTGAGCGCGGCCACGGAATCGATGACGATCAGGTCGACGCTGCCCGAGCGCACCAGCGCGTCGGTGATTTCCAGCGCCTGTTCACCCGTGTCCGGCTGCGAAATGAGCAGTTCCGACAGGTTGATGCCCAGTTTTTGCGCATAACCCACGTCGAGCGCGTGCTCGGCGTCGATGAAGGCGCAGGTGCCGCCCAGTTTTTGCATTTGCGCGATGGTCTGCAGCGTGAGCGTGGTTTTGCCCGACGATTCAGGGCCGTAGATTTCCACCACGCGCCCGCGCGGCAAACCACCCACGCCCAGGGCGATGTCCAGGCCCAGCGAGCCGGTGGAGACGACCTGGACTTCTTCGACCGGGGCATTGCCGTCCATGCGCATGACGGAACCCTTGCCAAACTGCTTTTCGATTTGCGCCAGGGCGGCGGCCAGCGCCTTGCCCTTGTCGGCGGCATTCATTACGTTTTTCTTGTCGTCCATAATTTTCTTCCAGTCTGAAAAAGGGCGGTTTTCACGGCACAGACGACACTGTACAAATAAACAGTAGTCTTGGCAAGCGCAATTGAAAAATATTCCCGGCCCCGGGACAAATGAAACACAATGAGCAAAATTGCCCTGGGTGGAACGATGCGTATTTTACTTGCTGAAGATGATAGCGTGCTGGCCGACGGACTGACGCGTTCCCTGCGCCAGTCCGGCTATGCCATCGATTGCGTGAAGAATGGCCAGGAGGCCGATACCGCCCTTTCGACCCAGGAATTCGACCTGCTGATCCTGGACCTGGGTTTACCCAAGATGTCGGGCCTGGAAGTGCTGCGCCGCCTGCGCGCGCGCGCGTCCCTGCTGCCGGTGCTCATCCTCACGGCCGCCGATTCGATCGAGCAGCGCGTCAACGGCCTGGACCTGGGCGCCGACGACTACATGGCCAAGCCCTTCGCCCTGTCCGAACTCGAAGCGCGGGTGCGCGCCCTGACCCGGCGCGGCGCCGGCGGCGGCCCGGCCGTGGTGCGCCACGGCCCCCTGTCCTACGACCAGGTCGGGCGCAGCGCCTACATCAACGAGCAGATGCTCGACCTGTCCGCGCGCGAACTGGGCTTGCTCGAAATCCTGCTGGCGCGCGCCGGGCGCCTGGTCTCCAAGGAACAACTGGTCGACCACCTGTGCGAATGGGGCGAGGAAGTGTCGAACAATGCCATCGAAGTCTATGTGCACCGGCTGCGCAAGAAGATCGAAGTGGGCGGGGTGCGCATCGCCACCGTGCGCGGCCTGGGCTACTGTCTCGAAAAGTTCGCGGACCAGCAGTGAACGACCGCGATGCCGGCCTGGTGGAGGCCAGTCCCGACGCCGGCATGCTGCTCTACGTGCCGCCCAATCCCGAGCCGGACGACAATATCCAGCATTCGCTGTTCGGCGAAATCCTCGACTGGATGCTGGCCCCCCTGCTGCTGTTGTGGCCCATGAGCATCGCCATCACCTACCTGGTGGCCAAGTCCATCGCCAACCAGCCCTTCGACCATGCGCTCGAAGACAGCGTCACCGTGCTGGCCCAGCAGGTGCGCGAGGTCGACGGCAAGGTGGTCTCGCGCCTGCCCGGCACCACGCGCGACATCCTGCGCGCCGACGATGTCGACCTGGTCTACTTCCAGATTTCCGGCCCCGATGGCGGCCATGTCGACGGCGACCGCGAATTGCCGCGCCCGGCCAATCCCGACCGCTACCGCACCGGCCAGGTCCAGTTCCGCAACGCCGTCATGTACGGCACCCAGGTGCGGATCGCGTTTTCCTATGTGAATTTGCGGCCCCAGGCCCGGCGCGCCGAGGAAGCGCATGCGGCCCTGGTGCAAGTGGCCGAAACCCTGGACAAGCGCGCCCAGCTGGCCAATGAAATCATCAAGGGCGTGATCCTGCCCCAGTTCATCATCCTGCCGATCGTGCTGGCCCTGGTCTGGTTCGCGCTGGCGCGCGGCCTGTCGCCGCTGGCCGAGCTGCAGCAGCGGATCCGGGCGCGCCGGCCCGACGACCTGTCGCCGATCGATTCGCGCCAGGTGCCGGAAGAAATTTCGCCGCTGGTCGGTTCGCTCAACGACATGCTCGAACGGGTCTCGCAAACCATCGACATGCAAAAGCGCTTCATCGCCGACGCCGCGCACCAGATGAAGACCCCGCTGGCCGGCATGCGCATGCAGTCCGAACTGGCGCTGCGCCAGCTCGACCCCGACGAAATCCACCGCTCGCTCGAGCAGCTCGCCAAGAGTTCGGAATCGGCCACGCGCCTGGTCAACCAGCTGCTGGCGCTGGCGCGCGCCGAAAACCAGCCGCATGCCGGCGTGCCCTACGTCGCTCTCGACCTGAACGAGGTGGCGCGCGAAACGGTGCAGGACTGGGTCCAGGCCTCGTTCGCCCAGCGCATCGACCTGGGCTTCGAACAGGCGGACCAGGCCGAGGGCATCTTCGGCAACCCGGTCATGCTGCGCGAAATGCTGTCGAACCTGATCGACAATGCGCTGCGCTACACGCCGCCGGGCGGCAGCGTCACCGTGCGCGTCGGCGCCGATGCCGGCCAGAGCATCCTGGAAGTGGAGGACACCGGCCCCGGCATCGCACAGAACGAGCGCGTCCATGTGTTCGAACGCTTCTACCGCATCCTGGGCAGCAGCGCGCCGGGCAGCGGCCTGGGGCTGGCCATCGTGCGCGAAATCGCCCAGCAGCACGGCGCCGAGGTCGCGCTTTTCAGCAACCCGCGCAGCCTGGCGCCCCGGCTGCCCGGCTGCCTGTTCCGGGTCAGCTTCCCGGCGCCCGAGAACCATCCCGAGGACCTGGCATGAACGACGACGACCTCGCCCGGCGCGCCCTGCTGGCCGCGCGCGCACTGCACTGGCGCCGCACGCGCCGCCTGACGGCCGCGCTGCTGCTGCTGTGGCTGGCCACCACCTTCGGCACCGTGTTCTTCGCGCGCGCCCTGTCGGGCTGGTCGCTGTTCGGCTGGCCGCTGTCGTTCTACCTGGCCGCGCAGGGCGCGGCGCTGGTCTACCTTGCCATCCTGCTGGTGTATGCGCTGGCCATGAACCGCATCGACCGCCGCTTTGCGCGCCAGCTGGCGGAGCAGGCATGAGCGCCCCATCCTACTTCCAGCGCCTGTCCCGGTACTACCTGCTGTACACGGGCGGCTTCATCGCTTTCCTGGTGGCGCTGGCCGTGCTCGAAAGCGAAGGCATGCCGCGCGTGTGGATAGGCTATCTGTTCATGTTCGCCACCATCGTGCTGTACGCCGCCATCGGTGTGCTCAGCCGTACTTCGAACGTGAGCGAATACTATGTGGCGGGGCGACGCGTGCCGGCCCTGTTCAACGGCATGGCCACCGCCGCCGACTGGATTTCGGCGGCCAGTTTCATCAGCCTGGCGGGCGGCCTGTACCTGCACGGCTTCGACGGCCTGGCCTACATCATGGGCTGGACCGGCGGCTACTGCCTGGTGGCGCTGCTGATCGCGCCCTATTTGCGCCGCTTCGCCCAGTACACCATTCCCGACTTCCTGGCGGCGCGCTACGGCGGCGGCGCGGGCGGGCGCGGCGCGCCGGTGCGCATGATGGCCGTCGGCGCCACCATCATCGTATCCTTCACCTACGTGGTGGCGCAGATCTACGCGGTAGGCCTGATCGCCTCGCGCTTTACCGGGGTCGATTTCTCGGTCGGGATTTTCCTCGGCCTGGCCAGCATCCTGGTGTGCTCCTTCCTGGGCGGCATGCGCGCCATCACCTGGACCCAGGTGGCGCAATACATCATCATCCTGGTCGCCTTCCTGCTGCCCACCATGTGGCTGTCGGTCAAGCACGCCGACAATCCGCTGCCCCAGGTCGCCTATGGCGCGGTGCTGCCCAAGCTGGAACAGCGCGAGAACGCGCTCAGGGTCGACGCCAGGGAAATCGAGGTGCGCGGCATTTTCCGCCAGCGCGCCGACGGCTGGAGCGCGCGCCTGGCGGCCCTGCCCGCATCGTGGGAAGCGGGCCGCGACGAAGTCCAGCGCAAGCTCGACGCGGTACGCCTGCGCAATGCCTCGCTGCTGGAAATCCGCGGCGCCGAACGGGCCCTGATCGCCTACCCCAAGTCGGCCGAGGAAGCGGCCCGCCTGTGGGCGCAGCTGCGCGACGCCAACCTGGCGCGCGCCCGCCCGCCGCAGCCGCATGCCGCGCCGTTCGCCGCGCCCGACGAGGCCACGTCCGACATCAAGCGCAACAATTTCCTGGCGCTGGTGTTCTGCCTGATGCTGGGCACCGCCGCCCTGCCCCATATCCTGATGCGCTCCTACACCACGCCCTCGGTGACCGATACCCGCACCTCGGTCTTCTGGACCCTGTTCTTCATCCTGCTGATCTACCTGACCATTCCCGCGCTGGCGGTGCTGGTCAAGTTCGACATCTATACCTACCTGGTCGGCACCGAATTTTCCAAGCTGCCCACCTGGATCTCGTACTGGGCCAATGTGGACAAGCTCAATCCCCTGATCACGGTGGCCGACATCAATGGCGACGGCATCGTGCAACTGGCCGAAATCGCCATCGATGGCGACGTGCTGGTGCTGGCCACGCCGGAAATCGGCGGCCTGCCCTACGTGATTTCCGGCCTGGTGGCGGCCGGCGGCCTGGCCGCGGCGCTGTCGACCGCGGACGGACTGCTGCTGGCCATTTCCAACGCCCTCTCGCACGACATCTATTACAAGGTGGTCGATCCGGCCGCCTCGACCCAGAAGCGGGTGACCATTTCCAAGCTGCTGCTGCTGGGCGTGGCCTTCATCGCCGCCTATGCCGCCTCGCAAAAACCGGCCGACATCCTGTCGCTGGTGGGCGCGGCCTTCTCGCTGGCCGCCTCGACCCTGTTCCCGGCCCTGGTGCTGGGCGTGTTCTGGAAGCGCGCCAACCATGCCGGGGCCATCGCCGGCATGGTGGCCGGCTTTTCCATGTGCCTGTACTACATGCTGCACACCCACCCCATCCTGGGCGGCAGCGCGGCCGGGCAATGGTTCGACATCGCGCCCATCTCGGCCGGCATTTTCGGGGTGCCGGCCGGCATCGCCGTGCTGGTGCTCGTGAGCCTGTGCACGCGCCCGCCCGATATCCGCACGCGCGCCCTGGTCGACCATATCCGGGCGCCGGAATGACTGGCCAGGAACTTGCCAAACTGCTATGATTATCGATCAATAATGACATAGGAATAGCGACCATGCAGCACCGCCTCGCGCGCGCCCTGATTGCGGCCGCCCTCGCCCTGGCGGTTTCGCCAGCCTGGTCAGAGGCGCCTGCGCGCCCGCCGATAGCCCATTTTTTCGAGGATGCCGAATTTACCGGCGCACTTCTCTCGCCGAATGCAAAGTTTGTCGCGGTGCGGGTCGGGGCCAAGGGCAAGCGCCAGGGCCTGGCCATGATCGACCTGGCCAGCGGCGACATTGCCCCGGTGGTGAGCTATTCCGATACCGACATCGGCGACTATCAATGGATCAGCGACAAGCGCCTGGTGTTCGACACGGTCGACCGCAAGGTGGGCCAGGGCGAGATGAACCGCGCCCCGGGGGTGTTCGCGGTCAACCGCGACGGCAGCGTCCTGCGCCAGCTGGTTGCGCGCGATGGTGACGGCTGGGTGGTCAATGCCGCCGAAAAGCGCGGCATGCAGGAAATGCTGGCCTGGAACCACTTCCTGATCCCCCAGCGCAATGTGGACGATTCCGAGCACGTGTACCTGAAGCACCCTGTATACGAAGGGCGCGGCTACACGGTGCGCCACGTCGAACTCAAGCGCGTGAACACCGTGACCGGCGCGGCCAGCACGGTGCCGCGCCCCGAGCATACCCAGGGCTGGGTGCTGGACCAGAAGGGCGAGCCGCGCATGGCGTTCAGCCTCCTGCGCGATATCGGGAGCGTGCATTACCGCGATCCGGCCACGGCCCAGTGGCGCAAGCTGGTCAGCTACAACGTGTACACCGGCGCGAACGAGGGCTTCACGCCGCTCGCCTTCGGACCCGGCGGGACGCTGTTCGTCGAAGCGAACGTCAACAGCGACCTGTCCGCCATCCATACCTTCAACTTTGCCACGGGCAAGGTGAACCCGGAGCCGACCGTGGTCACGGACAAGTATGATTTCGACGGCGAGCTGATCACCAACCGCGACAAGGTACTGGGCGTGCGCCTGACCTCCGACGCCCGCACCACGGTCTGGTTCGACACCCGCATGCAGGCGCTGCAAAAGACCGTGGACGCGCTGCTGCCCGATACCGAAAACCTGGTCTCGGTGGCGATCCGTCCCGAAACGCCGTGGGTGCTGGTGGAAGCTTATTCCGACGTGCGCCCGCGCACCTTCATGCTGTTCAACAGCGCGACCGGGGCCTTTCGCAAGATCGGCAGCACCCACCCGCTGATCGACCCTGCCGCGATGGGCCGCCAGCAAACCGTGAGCTACCGGGCGCGCGACGGCCTGGCCATTCCCGCCCTCCTGACCCTGCCTCCCGGCAGCAGCGGCAAGAACCTGCCGCTGGTGGTGCTGGTCCATGGCGGCCCCTTCGTGCGCGGCAGCTCCTGGGGCTGGGATGAGGAAGCCCAGTTCCTGGCCACGCGCGGCTATGCCGTGCTGCAGCCCGAATTCCGCGGCAGCACCGGCTTCGGCTATGCCCACTTCCAGGCGGGCTGGAAACAATGGGGCTTGAAAATGCAGGACGATATCGCCGACGGCGCCAGGTGGGCGATCGCCCAGGGCATCGCCAGTCCGGCGCGCATCTGCATCGCCGGCGCCAGCTACGGCGGCTATGCCACGCTGATGGGCCTGGTGAACGATCCGGCGCTGTACCGGTGCGGCATCAACTGGGTGGGCGTGACCGACATCCAGTTGATGTATGACGGCGACTGGACCTTCGCCAGCGACATGCCGGAACGCTATCTCAAGTTCGGCATGCCGCACCTGGTGGGCGACCCGGTGGGCGACGCCGCCCAGCTGAAAGCGACGTCGCCGCTGCTGCAGGCTGCCCGCATCCGCCAGCCGCTGCTACTGGCCTATGGCGGCAACGACCGGCGCGTGCCGGCCTACCATGGCGAAAAATTCTACCAGGCCGTGAAACAGCACAATCCCGACGTCGAATGGGTCTTGTACCAGAACGAAGGCCATGGCTGGCACACGCCCGCAACCCGGATCGATTTCTGGACCCGCGTCGAGAAATTCCTCGACCGGCACATCGGCACACCCTGAGACCCCATGACCCTGACCCTGCCCCTGCTGCGTACCACCCTGACTGCCCTCCTGCTCGGCCTCGCCACGGCGGCGATGGCGGCGCCGCCACCGATCGCCGATTTTTTCGACAACGCCACCTTCAGCCACGCGCTCCTGTCGCCCGATGCGCGCTTTCTCGCCCTGCGCGTGACGCGCAGCGACAAGCGCTATACGCTGGCCGTGATGGACCTGGCCACCAGGGAAATCAAGTCGGTGGCCGGGGTCGTGGACGCCGATATCGACGATTTCGCATGGGTCAACAACAAGCGCCTGGTGTTCGACCTGACCGACTCGGCCAGCGGCGTGGGCGAACATGACCGGGCGCCCGGCCTGTTCGCGGTCAACCGCGACGGCAGCGACCTGCGCGCGCTGGTCGAACGGACCAGCCGGGAAGGCGTCTTCGGCGGCAGCGCCACCACGATCAAGCCGAAAACCCTGAAATGGAACCACTTCCTGATGCTGCAGAAGGGAAAACAGGATTCCGATTTTGTCTACCTGTTCAGCCCCAATTTCGCCACCAACGACGCGGCCGAAGTGACCGACCTGCGGCGCCTGAACACGGTCACCAGCGACGTGCAGACCGTGCCGCGCCCCGACCATACCCGCCGCTGGATGCTGGACCACCAGGGCGAGCCCAGGATTGCCATCGCCGATTTCAAGAATGTCACCACCGTGCATTATCGCGAACCGGCGAGCGGGCAGTGGCGCGCGCTGACCAGCTACAACCCCTACAACAGCGATGGCCAGGCCTTCGATCCGCTCGCCTTCGGCCCGGACGGCACCCTGTATGCGACCGCCTACGGGAACGGCGACACCCTGGCGCTGCATACCCTGAACCTCGCCACCGGCAAACTCAGCGCGGAACCGGTGGTGCGCAGCGCGGGCTACGATTTCTCCGGCGCCCTGATCACCAGCGCGGACAAGCTGCTTGGCCTGCGCGTGACCACCGACGCCAGGTCCACCGTGTGGTTCGATGCCAGAATGAAAAAGGTGCAACAGGCGGTCGACACCGAATTGCCGGCGACCATCAACCTCATTTCCGTGGCCGCCAGGCCGGAGACGCCCTGGGTCCTGGTCGATTCCTATTCGGATACCCTGCCCCATACGCTGATGCTGTTCAATACCGAGACCGGCGCCTTTTCCAAGGTCGGGGCCAGCCACCCGAAAATCCAGGCGGCCCAGATGGGCACCCAGGAACTGCTGCGCTACAAGGCGCGCGACGGGCGCGAGATACCGGCCTGGCTGACCCTGCCGCTGGCACCAAGGGCAAGAACCTGCCGCTGGTGGTGCTGGTCCATGGCGGACCCTGGGTGCGCGGCGCCGAATGGGAATGGAAGGCCGACCGGCAATTCCTGGCCACGCGCGGCTACGCCGTGCTGGAACCGGAATTTCGCGGCAGCACAGGGTTCGGCCACGCGCATTTCGAAGCCGGATGGAAGCAATGGGGCTTGAAAATGCAGGACGATATTGCCGACGCCACGCGCTGGGCCATCGCCCAGGGCTACGCCAATCCCAAGCGCATCTGCATTGCCGGCGCCAGCTATGGCGGCTACGCCGTGCTGATGGGCCTGGCAAATGATCCCGACCTGTACAAATGCGGCATCAACTGGGTCGGCGTGACCGACCTGAACCTGATGTACAACGGCCACTGGAGCGTCCAGAGCAATATGTCCGAGAGCTATCTCAAGTACGGCATGCCGCAACTGGTGGGCGACCAGGTCAAGGATGCGGCGCAGCTCAAGGCCACCTCGCCGCTGGCGCAAGCCGCCCGCATCACCCAGCCGCTGCTGATGGCCTACGGCGGCTCGGACCGGCGCGTGCCCTCCCTGCACGGCGAACGCTTCCGCGATGCCGTCAAGAAGCACAATACCCAGGTCGACTACATTGCCTACCCGGCCGAAGGGCACGGCTGGCATTTGCCGGAAACCCGGATCGACTTCTGGGGCCGGGTCGAAAAATTCCTCGACCAGCACATCGGCAAGCCCTAAGCTAGGCACTGGTCCATCTACCCACTTTTCAGGAGAAGCGCATGTCGTCAGGAAAAATTCTGGTCGCCCAGGGCGGCGGCCCTACCGCCGTCATCAACCAGTCGCTGGTGGGCGTGGTGCTCGAAGCGCGGCGCTTCGCCAGCGTCACCAAGGTATACGGCGCCCTGCACGGCGTGAAGGGCATCATCAACGAGGATTTCATCGACCTGACCCAGGAAAACACGCACAACCTGGAACTGGTGGCCGCCACCCCGTCGTCGGCGCTGGGCTCGACCCGCGACAAGCCCGATGCGGCCTACTGCGCGAAAATTTTCGAGGTGCTGCGCGCGCACGAGATCGAACAGTTTTTCTATATTGGCGGCAACGATTCCTCGGACACGGTGCGCATCGTCAGCCTGGAAGCGCAAAAGCATGGCTATCCGCTGCGCTGCATCCACATCCCGAAAACCATCGACAACGACCTGGTCGGCAATGACCACACCCCCGGTTTTCCGTCGGCCGCGCGCTTCGTGGCGCAAGCCTTCGCCGGCGCCAACCTCGACAATGCATCCCTGCCCGGCGTCTATGTGGGCGTGGTCATGGGGCGCCATGCGGGCTTCCTGACCGCCGCTGCCGCCATGGGCAAGAAATTCCCGGACGATGGACCGCACCTGATCTACCTGCCGGAACGTACCTTCGTGCTCGAGAGCTTCCTGGCCGACGTCAAGCGCACCTATGAACAATACGGGCGCTGCGTGATCGCCGTTTCCGAGGGCATCCACGATGCGTCCGGCGAAGCCATCGCCAGCCTGCTGGCCACCGAGGTCGAGCGCGATGCCCATGGCAATGTGCAACTGTCCGGCACGGGCGCGCTGGCCGACCTGCTGTGCGACGAAATCAAGGGCAAGCTGGGCATCAAGCGCGTACGCGGCGACACCTTCGGCTACCTGCAGCGTTCCTTCATCGGCTGCGTGTCCGACGTCGACCAGCGCGAAGCGCGCGAGGTGGGCGAAAAAGCAGTGCAATTCGCCATGTGGGGCGAACGCGACGGTTCGGTCGCCATCACCCGCAGCGGCGACTATGCGGTGGCCTATTCCTTGATGCCGCTCGAAGACGTGGCGGGAAAAACGCGCACCATGGAAGACCATTTCATCACGGCCGACGGCACCGGTGTTACCGAGGCCTTCCGTCATTACCTGCGCCCGCTGCTGGGTGCCGGCTTGCCCGATGCGCAACGCTTGCGCGCCGCGCCGGTCGCCAAAATTCTAGGGAAATAACCATCTTGAAACGCTTGCTTACCATTGCAGCCGCCTGCCTGATCGGCCTGGCGCCTGCCGTCACCCTGGCCGCCGCACCGGTGCCCGTGGCCGACTTTTTCGACAATCCCAGCTTCGGCGGACCGGTGCTCTCGCCCGACGGCCGCCTGCTGGCGGTGCGCGTGGCCGGCAAGGGCGCGCGCGAGCGCCTGGCCGTGCTCGACGTGACCAACAACCAGGCCAAGGTGGTGGCCTCCTTCGCCGACATCGATATCGGTGAGTTCCGCTGGATCAACAAGGAGCGCCTGGTATTCGACACGGTGGACCGGCACACGGCCCCGGGCGACGTCAATCGCGGCCCCGGCCTGTACGCCGTCAACCGCGACGGCAGCCAGTTCGTTCAACTGGCAAGCCGCACCAATAATGTCTCGAACCAGGGCTTCCGCCCGCTGATGCCGTGGCAGACGCGGCTGGTGCCGCAGGCGGGCAAGCAGGACAGCGAGTTCGTCTACGTCACCCTGCCCCAGTTCATCAAGTTCCCCGATGTCGACTATGTCGATCTGCTCAGGATCAATACCATTACCGGCCAGCGCACCACCGTGCAGCGGCCCGGCTCGACCCGCAACTGGATGCTCGACCACGACGGCGAACCGCGCCTGGTCATGAGCACCGTCAAGGACCGCAGCACGCTGTCCTACCGCGAGCCGGCCAGCGGCGCATGGCGCGCCATCGCCGAATTTGGCACCTATGGCGGGGACGGCTATATGCCGCTCGGCTTCGGCCCGGACGGCACCCTGTACGCGCGCGCCAACAAGGGCGGCGACAAGGCGGCCGTGCACACGGTCGACCTGGCCACGGGCAAGCTGAGCGAGAAAGCGGTCCTCGCGCTCGATGGCTACGATTTCGCAGGCGGCCTGGTCATGGGCCGCAAAGGCTTGCTTGGCGTGCATTACACCACCGACGCCCCCGGCAGCCACTGGCTCGATCCGCAGATGGACGCGCTGCAAAAGGCGGTCGACGCCCTGCTGCCCGACACGGTCAACCTGATTTCGCAACCGGCCCGGTCCGAAACGGCGCTGGTGCTGGTCGCCTCCTTTTCCGACCAGAAGCCGCGCGCCTACCGCCTGTACGACCGCGACAAGGGCACGCTCAACGACATTGGCTCATCCCATCCGAACATCCTGCCGTCGCAGATGGGACGCCAGGCCATGGTGCGCTACAAGGCGCGCGACGGCCTGGAGATTCCCGCCTACCTGACCCTGCCGGCTGGCGCCGCGCGCAAGAACCTGCCGCTGGTGGTGCTGGTGCATGGCGGACCGTTCGTGCGCGGGGCCAGCTGGGGCTGGAAGGCGGACACGCAATTTCTGGCCTCGCGCGGCTACGCGGTGCTGGAGCCGGCCTTCCGCGGCAGCACCGGCTATGGCAGCCGCCACCACAAGGCGGGCTGGAAACAATGGGGCCTGGCCATGCAGAACGACGTGGCCGACGGCGCCACCTGGGCCATCGCCGAAGGCATCGCCGATCCGAAGCGGATCTGCATCGCCGGCGCCAGCTATGGCGGCTATGCCACCCTGATGGGCCTGATCAACGACCCGGCCATCTTCAAGTGCGGCATCAGCTGGGCCGGCGTGTCCGACCTGGCCTTGCTGCACAGCGGACACTGGAGCTTCGAATCGGACATGACGGACAATTACCGCCAGCACGGCTTTCCGGTGCTGGTGGGCGACCCGGTGGCCGATGCCGAACAGTTCAAGGCCACGTCGCCCCTGCAGCAGGCGGCGCGCCTGAAGCAACCGCTGCTGCTGGCCCATGGCAGCGCCGACAAGCGGGTACCGATCTATCACAGCACGCGTTTCCGCGACGCGGTCAAGGCCGGCAACAGCCAGCTGGAATGGGTGGAATATCCCGAAGAAGGACATGGCTGGACGCTGCCGAAAAACCGCATCGACTTCTGGACCCGCGTCGAGACATTCCTGGAACAGCATATCGGCAAGCCGTGAGGCACGTCCATGCGCCGCCGGTCGCGACAATCGCAAGGAAATAATGATCTCGAAGCTGCTGTTTTCCCTTGCCGCCACCTGCCTGGCCGGGCTGGCGCCCGGCGTCGCCCTGGCCGCCGAAGCGCCGCCCGTGGCCGATTTTTTCGACAACCCCAGTTTCGGCGGGCCGGTGCTCTCGCCCGACGGCCGCCTGCTGGCCTTGCGCGTGTCCAGCAAGGGTTCGCGCGAAAGGCTGGCCGTGCTCGACATCGCCAGCAACCAGGCCAAGGTGGTGGCCGCCTTCGAAGACGTCGATATCGGCCACCTGCGCTGGGTGAACAAGCAGCGCCTGATCTTCGATACGGCGGACCGGCGCACCGCGCCAGGCGATATCAACCACGGCCCCGGCCTGTATGCGGTCAACCACGACGGCAGCAGGTTCGTGCAACTGGCCAGCCGCACCCTGGACATCGACACGGATGGTTTCCGCCCCTTGATGCCGTGGTTCACGCGGCTGGTGCCGCAAGAGGGCAAGCAGGACAGCGAGTTCGTCTACGTCACGCTGCCGCAATTCATCCAGATCCCCGATATCGACTACGTCGACCTGATGAAACTGAACACCTTGACCGGGCAGCGCAGTGCCGTGCGGCGGCCCGGCGCGGCCCGATTCTGGATGCTGGACTACGACGGCGAACCGCGCCTGGTCATCAGTACCATCAAGGACCGGAGCATGTTTTCCTACCGCGACCCGGTCAGCGGCGCATGGCGCGGCATCGCCGAATTCGCCACGTTCGGCAACGGCGGCTATACGCCACTGGGCTTCGGGCCGGATGGCACCCTGTATGCCAGCGCCAACCAGGGCCAGGACAAGTCGGCCATCCATACGGTGGACCTGGCCACCGGCAAACTGAGCGAGAAATCCCTGATCGCGCTCGACGGCTTCGACTTTTCCGGCGACCTGGTCATGGACAGCAAGGGCCTGGCGGGCGTGCACTACGAGGCCGAGGCCGAAGGCAGCCACTGGCTTTCGCCGCGGATGGCGGCGCTGCAGAAGGCGGTGGACGCGCTGCTGCCCGATACCGTGAATCTGATCGAGCAAGCGGCCCGGTCCGAAACGCCGCTGGTGCTGGTGACCTCTTTTTCCGACCAGAAGCCCGCCGCCTACCGCCTGTACGACCACGACAAGGGTACGCTCAACGACATCGGCAAGGCCAAGCCACATATCAAGCCCGCGCAAATGGGGCGCCAGGCCATGGTGCGCTACAAGGCGCGCGACGGCATGGAGATCCCCGCCTACCTGACCCTGCCGGCCGGCGCGAGCGGCAAAAACCTGCCGCTGGTGGTGCTGGTGCATGGCGGACCGTTCGTGCGCGGCGCCAGCTGGGGCTGGAAACCGGACACCCAGTTCCTGGCCTCGCGCGGCTATGCGGTGCTGGAACCGGATTTCCGCGGCAGCACCGGCTACGGCAAGCGCCACCACATGGCCGGCTGGAAGCAATGGGGCCTGGCCATGCAGAACGATCTGGCCGACGGCGCCAAATGGGCCATCGCGCAGGGCATTGTCGATCCGCAGCGCATCTGCATTGCCGGCGGCAGCTATGGCGGCTATGCCACCCTGATGGGCCTGATCAACGACCCCGCCATTTTCAAGTGCGGCATCAGCTGGGCCGGCGTGTCCGACCTGGCCCTGATGTATTCGGGGCACTGGAGTTTTGAATCCGACATGACCAGCATCTACCGCCAGCACGGCTTTCCGGTGCTGGTGGGCGACCCGGTGGCCGATGCCGAACAGTTCAAGGCCACCTCGCCCTTGCAACAGGCGGCGCGCCTGAAACAACCCCTGCTGCTGGCCCACGGCAGCGCCGACAGGCGCGTGCCGATCTATCACAGCACGCGCTTCCGCGATGCGGTCAAGGCCGGCAACGCCCAGGTCGAATGGGTGGAATATCCCGAAGAAGGGCATGGCTGGTCGCTGCCGAAGAACCGCATCGACTTCTGGACCCGGGTCGAAAAATTCCTGGAACGGCATATCGGCAAGCCCTGAACTTTGGGTCAGGCGCCTCAATGCCCCAAGACGGAAATTCCCGCCTCGCGCTCAAGGCGCGACATCATCCATATTTTGGCGACCGACCCCAGGATCAGTCCTTCCCGCTTGGCGGCGAGTGCATCGTGCCGATCATCGATCACAACAATGACTTCCAGGCCAGCGTTCTCGGTGGCGGCGCGAATATCCAGAATTTTCTTCGCGGCCGAACTGACGGAATGAGGATGCGGGTTTGTCGCCAGCACCGCTTCACCGTCCAGGGAGAAATCGACTTTGTAGACCGCGCCGGAAATGCCCGTATATGCCGGGGCTTCGAGTAACGCTGCCGCGGGTCGGATCGCCCTCAGGCAAAGTGCGACTTCATCGATCAGGATCGAAATGTCGCTCGCCACGCCGATTTGCTCCTGCTCCCACCTTACCAGCGCCAGCATGGCAGCCATATAACGTGCGAACGCTTCAGGCGCATTGACGACGCTGGTCCAGACCTCGAGTTCGCCAGCGTCGGTCAGGGCAACGCCATTCGGCTCGGCCAGGTTCTTGATGAAGCGCGTCTTGCGACGGCTATCGAGCACCAGGCCACGCCCCAGCAAGTGAATGATCGTGCCACCGGCATCGAAAAAGCGAATCTGATTTCCCAGTTTCTCGACATACACAGGCAAAGGGTCCCCATCCTCGAACGTGAAGGGCGTGTTCACCATGCCGATGTGTCCGTATTCGTCGAGGACTTCGCATGACATGCCGATCAGTTCGGCGACATTTTCGTCATTCATGGATTCACCCTTTCAGCTGGCAATGCTCGGGATGAAGTGGACGCGAATGAAACGCGATCCCTGTCTGCGCAAAAAGCAGTCAGGAACTTGATGGTACTCGTAATTATGTCTATCGGCAGGCCCTGGATAGCGTTTGTCGTCGAGCAATTCAAAACGGCCCGGACGCTTGCGCGCACGGGCCGTGTTGTTTTCCGGGCGCCGCAGCGCCGGGTTTATTCGACGATGGTCTGGTGCTCGTCGCCCACGCGCTCGCGAATGGTGCCGATGCGCGAGACGGTTTCGCCGGCCGCCGTCAGCTGGGCAAACGCCGCATCGGCGTTGTCCTGCGAAACGATGACGATCATGCCGATGCCGCAGTTGAACACGCGGTGCATTTCGGCGTCGGCCACGCCGCCATGCTGCTGCAGCCACTGGAACAGCGGCGGCATGGTCCATGCCGTCGAATCGAGCACGGCGGTCAGGCCCGGCTGCAGCACGCGCGGCACGTTTTCCACCAGGCCGCCGCCGGTGATGTGCACCATGCCTTTGACTTCCATCGCTTCCATCAGCGCCAGCAGCGGCTTGACGTAAATACGGGTTGGCTCCATCAGCACGTCGGCCAGCTTGCGGCCGTGGAAGTCGCCGTCGAGGTCCGGCTTGGCCACTTCGATGATCTTGCGCACCAGCGAATAGCCGTTCGAGTGCACGCCCGACGAGGCCAGGCCCAGCACCACGTCGCCCGGGCAGATCTTGGTGCCGTCGATGATTTTCGATTTTTCGACCGCGCCGACCGCAAAACCGGCCAGGTCGTATTCGCCGGCCGGGTACATGCTGGGCATTTCCGCCGTTTCGCCGCCGATCAGGGCGCAGCCGGCCTGTTCGCAGCCCTGGGCGATGCCCTTGACGACGGCGGTGGCGGTCGGCACGTCGAGCTTGCCGCAGGCGAAGTAGTCGAGGAAGAACAGGGGCTCGGCGCCCTGCACCAGGATGTCGTTGACGCTCATGGCGACCAGGTCGATGCCGACCGTGTCGTGGCGGTTCAGTTCGAACGCCAGGCGTAGCTTGGTGCCCACGCCGTCGGTGCCGGAGACCAGGACCGGCTCCTTGAATTTCTTGCTGATTTCGAAAAGCGCACCGAAACCGCCGATCCCGCCCATGACGCCTTCGCGCATGGTGCGCTTGGCAAACGGCTTGATCGCTTCGACCAGGGCGTCGCCAGCATCGATATCGACACCGGCATCGCGGTAGGAAAGTGAAACATTAGAAGGTTGGCTCATGGTGTAATTGGCAGCGGAGGCGGTAAAATAGAAGGCGGAGACTAAGTTTCAGCCATTTGGGGGCTAAAACAGGTCAATCCGCTATTTTATCAAAACGGCCCGCCCAAAGCCGATTTAACCGACATTTCAACAAGCTGATGCCATTTTCTTTCACCCCGGAGCAGAAACAAACCGCGTTTTGGCTGGTACTCTGGCTGGCATTTGGGCTGTTGCTGTATGCGCTAGGTCCCATCATGACGCCCTTCATCGCGGCGGCCATCCTGGCCTATTGCCTCAATGGCGCGGTCGACTACCTCGACGCGATCCGCCTTGGCCGCTACACGGTGCCGCGCACGCTGGCCGTCATCGTCGTCATCACCGTGTTCATCACCGCCGCCCTGGCCCTGGTGCTGATCGTCATTCCCGTGCTGCAGAAGGAAATCCCGCTGCTGCAGGTGCAGATCCCGGTGTTCCTCGACAAGCTCAATGCCATGGTCGCCCCGCGCCTGGCCGACATGGGCGTGCACGTCCAGCTCGACATGAGCGGCCTGAAAAAGATGTTCACCGAACAGCTGGCCGCCGGCGGCGACGAACTCTGGTCCAAGGTGCTCGACTCGGCCCGCATCGGCGGCGTCGCCGTGCTGGGCTGGATCGTCACCCTGATCCTGGTGCCGGTGGTGCTGTTCTACATGCTGCTCGACTGGCACCAGCTGCTGCGCGCGTTCACGCTGGCCATTCCGCGCCGCTGGGTGGTGCAGACGGTGGGCATGGGGCGCGAAGTGGACGTGCTGCTGGCCCAGTACCTGCGCGGCCAGCTGACCGTGATGCTGGTGCTGGCCGTGTTCTACTCGGGCGCGCTGGCCATGGGCGGGCTGGACGTGGCGCTCCCGGTGGGCATCCTGTCCGGCATGCTGGTGTTCATCCCGTATATCGGCTTCGGCCTGGGCCTGGTGCTGGCCCTGATCGCGGCCGTGCTGCAGTTCCCGGGCTGGTACGGCCTGCTCATGGTGGGCGGCATCTATGGCGTGGGCCAGGTGCTCGAAGGGTTCATCCTGACACCGCGCCTGGTGGGCGAGCGCATCGGCCTGAACGCCCTGACCGTGCTGTTCGCCCTGCTCGCCTTCGGCCAATTGTTCGGCTTTGTGGGCGTGCTGCTGGCGCTGCCCGCGTCGGCGGTGCTGATGGTGGCCTTCCGCCACCTGCGCCACCACTACCTGCGCAGCAGTTTTTACAATGCGTAGGCGGCCATGAAGCAACTGGTCCTGGACCTCGGCGCCGAACAGGCGCCCAGCCTCGACACCTTCGAGGTGGGGCAGAATGCCGAGCTGGCGCACCTGATGCACCAGTTCGCGCAGCGCAGCTCGCGCGAGCACTTCGCCTACCTGTGGGGCGAGTCCGCGGCCGGGAAAACCCATTTGCTGCAAGGCCTGGCGGCCACCGAAGGATCGCGCTACATCGGCCCGGACGCCCCGCCGGCCCATTTCGACTACACGCCGGACGTGAGCCTGTACCTGCTCGACGACTGCCACAAGCTGTCGGCCGACGCCCAGATCGACGCCTTCGCGCTGTTCAACCAGATCCGCGAAAACGGCGCCTACATGGTCAGCACCGGCCCGGTGCCGCCGAAAGTGCTGCCGGTGCGCGAAGACCTGCGTACGCGCATGGGCTGGGGCCTGATTTACCAGATCCACGGCCTGTCGGACGACGAAAAGATCGCCGCCCTCACCCACGCGGCCGAAGCCCGTGGTTTGACGCTGTCGGCGACCGTGTTACCCTACCTGCTGTCCCATTTCAAGCGCGACATGCGCTCCCTGTCGACGATGCTGGACGCACTCGATCAGTATTCCCTGGAAACCCAGCGACCGGTAACGCTACCGCTGTTGCGCGACCTGCTATTGAACGCCAACCCCCAGGCGGAATCCAAAGAATGAAGAACCTGGCCCTGTTTGACCTCGACCACACCCTGCTGCCGATCGATTCGGATTATGAATGGGGCCAGTTCCTGGTCCGCACAGGCGCCGTCGACCCGATCGCTTTCAAACGCCGCAACGACGACTTTTTCGCCCAGTACCAGGCCGGCACGCTGGACCCAGTCGAATACCTGGAGTTCGCGCTTGGCACCCTGGCCCGCTTTCCGCGCGCGCAGCTCGACGCCATGCACGCGCAGTTCATGGCCGACGTCGTGCAGCCGGCGATCCTGCCGCAGGCGATCAGGCTGCTGCGCCAGCACCAGGATGCCGGCGACCTGGTATGCATCATCACCGCCACCAACCGCTACGTGACGGCGCCGATCGCCAAAGCGCTGGGCGTGGAGCACCTGATCGCGGCCATCCCCGAAGAAGACGCCAGCGGCAGGCTGACCGGCAAGCTGCTCGGCACGCCCACCCAGGGCGCGGGCAAGGTCACCCACACGCATGCATGGCTGCAGACCCTGGGCACGCCACTCGATTCGTTCGGGCGCAGCCACTTCTACAGCGACTCGCACAACGATATTCCCCTCCTGTCCGTCGTCACCCACCCAGTTGCGACCAACCCGAACGCCGCGTTATCGACGCACGCAACGAACCTAGGCTGGCCTTTACTCCATCTATTCAATGATTAAAAAATTCATCCGCAAATTCCTTGGCGTTAAAGAGAAACAGCCAGTCCGCGACCTGACGGAGCCGGTGGTCCTGGGGCCTGCAGAACACGGGATCGACCCTAAACTGCTGTCGTCGAACGCGATCCGCACCACGCAAACGCTGCAGGAAGCCGGCTTCAAGGCCTTCGTGGTGGGCGGCGCGGTGCGCGACCTGCTGCTGGGGGTCAAGCCGAAGGACTTCGACATCGCCACCAACGCCACGCCCGAACAGGTCAAGCGATTGTTCCGGCGCGCCTTCATCATCGGCAAGCGTTTCCAGATCGTGCACGTGATGTTCGGCCAGGACCTGCTGGAGGTGACCACCTTCCGCGGCGCCGGCGCCACCAACGCGCCGAAGGACGAGCACGGACGCGTCCTGCGCGACAACAACTTCGGCCCGCAGCACGAAGACGCCATGCGGCGCGACTTCACCATCAACGCCATGTACTACGATCCTGCCACCCAGGTGGTGCTGGACTACCATGGCGGCATTGCCGACATCCGCGACAAGACCCTGCGCATCATCGGCCAGCCCGAAGCGCGCTACCGCGAAGACCCGGTGCGCATGCTGCGCGTGGTGCGCTTCGCGGCCAAGCTGCAGTTCACCATCGAGCCGGCCACGCGCGAACCGATCGCGGTGATGGCGTCGCTGATCGACAATGTGCCGGCCGCGCGCGTGTTCGACGAAATGCTGAAACTCCTCATGAGCGGGCACGCGCTGGCCTGCCTGCAGCAGCTGCGCAAGGAAGGCCTGCACCATGGCCTGCTGCCGCTGCTCGACGTGGTGCTGGAACAGCCCATCGGCATGAAATTCGTGACGCTGGCGCTCGAGTCCACCGACAACCGCATCAAGGCCGGCAAGGGCGTCTCGCCCGGCTTCCTGTTTGCGTCGCTGCTGTGGCACCAGGTGGTGGAAAAGTGGACCGCTTACCGCGCCGCCGGCGAGTCGCCGATTCCCGCGCTGCACCTGGCGGCCGACGACGTGCTCGAATCGCAGACCGAAAAACTGGCCCTGCAGCGCAAGATCGGTTCCGACATGCGCGACATCTGGTCGATGCAGCCGCGCTTCGAGCGCCGCAACGGCAAGGCGCCCTACAAGCTGCTGGAACACCTGCGCTTCCGCGCCGGCTACGACTTCCTGCTGCTGCGCTGCGAATCGGGCGAGATCGACATGGAAATCGGCGACTGGTGGACCGCGTTCTATGAAGGCGACGCCGTCCAGCGCGAAACCCTGCTGACGACCGCCGTGGCTTCGCCGTCCGGCGCCAAGCGCAAGCGCCCGCCACGGCGCGCTCCGCGCAATCGCGGCGCCGAAGCTCCGGGCGGTAGCGAAGAATGATCGTGTACATCGGCATCGGCGCCAACCTGGGCGATGCCGTGGCCAACGTCGACGACGCCCTGGCGCGCCTGGCGGCCTTGCCTGGCGCGACCCTGCTTGCGCGCTCGGGCAAGTACCGCACGGCGCCCATCGATTCTTCCGGCGATGACTATATCAATGCGGTCGCCTGCATCGAGACGCCGCTGCCCGCGCCGGCGCTGCTGGACGCGCTGCACGGCATCGAACTGGCGCATGGGCGCGAACGCCCTTACCGCAACGCCCCGCGCACGCTCGACCTGGACATCCTGCTGTATGGCGATGAACTGATCGACCTGCCGCATTTGCACGTGCCGCATCCGCGCATGCAGGACCGCGCCTTCGTGCTGGTGCCGCTGCTGGAAATCGCCCCCGCGATCGCCATTCCGGGGCGCGGCCCGGCCACCGCCTTCCTGGGAGCCGTGGCAGGCCAGGACATCACCCGGCTGGCCTGACATGCAGATTCCCGTCCTTGCGCAAACCGTGGGCCTGCTGGTCCTGTCGAACGTCTTCATGACGATCGCCTGGTACGGGCACCTGAAAAACATGTCGCACCGCGCGTGGTACTACGCGGCCATCGTCAGCTGGGGCATCGCCCTGTTCGAATACCTGCTGCAAGTGCCGGCCAACCGCATCGGCCACACGCAGTACAGCCTGGCGCAGCTGAAAATCATGCAGGAAGCGATCACGCTCACCGTCTTCGTGCCGTTCGCGATGTTCTACATGAACGAACCTTTCAAACTTGACTACGTCTGGGCGGGCCTGTGCCTGGTGGGCGCGGTCTACTTCATTTTCCGCAGCTGACACCTTGATTTCACTGACAAGCAAGTACCGCTGGCTGATGCTCCTGGCCGGCTTTGGCGTTCTCGCGGCGGCCGTCATGGCCTGGCGCTGGGGCGGCACGGTCGAAGATTCGCTGGCCTACTACAACACGGCACTGTACCTGCGCGGCGAACTGCCGTTTGGCGAACTGCGCGCGCCCTTCCCCTACCGCATCCTGGTCCCGGCGATCGCGTCCATCATCCCGGGCGAGCTGCACAACAGCTTCGCGGGCCTGAACTGGCTGTGCACCGCCGCCGCCGCGTGGATGATCAGCCTGACGCTGGTCCGCCTGGGCATCAGCCACCAGCGCGCCGTGGCCGGCGGCCTGCTGCTGGTGCTGTCGGTACCCACCTTCTGGTACGCGCCCTACCTGCTGGTCGATCCCGGGTCGATCTGCGCGCGCGCCGCCTTCGTGCTGGCCGTGGTGTCGGGCCAGCCCTGGCTGGCCGCCGCGGCAGGCATCGCCGGCACGGCCGTACGTGAAGAGAACATCCTGCTGCTGGTGTGGCTGCTGGCCGCGCGCCGCATCGCCATCGGGCCCGGCCTGGCGGCCCTGGCGGCGGCCGGCGTCTGGATCCTGGCGGTACGCTGGTACCTGATCGCCGGTTTGCCAGGCTACCTGTGGCGGCCAAGCGTGCACACCGTGCTGCACGCGCTGGCGGACCAGCGTTCGCTGCTGTCGCTGGCCACCGGCGCCGGCGTGGTGCTGCCGCTGGCCCTGGCCGGCATGCGCCGCGCCGACGCCAGGCTGCGCCCGTTCTACGGACTGCTGGTCCTGATGGCGCTGCCGCCGCTGTACGCGGCGCTGTGCGTACGCATCGACGGGCGCGCGATCTGGGGCCTGTACCCCTTCCTGATCCCGTTCGCGGCCTCGGTCGTCCTGGTCCGGGGCGAAAACCGCAAGTTGGCGTTAAACTAGCGCTGTCGGCACTTATTTTTATCTCAAAGGACATTATGAGCAGTTATCTGCAGGGTAAGGACATGGCAGGCGGTGACGTACCCGCCCCGGCCAAACAGGTCGTCTCGAAAGCTGTGACGATCCCGTCGCTCAATGCGATGCGCGCTGCCGGCAACAAGATCACGATGCTGACCTGCTACGATGCCAGCTTTGCGTCCCTGATGGACCGCTGCGGCGTGGAAGTGCTGCTGATCGGCGATTCGCTGGGCATGGTCTGCAACGGCCACAATTCGACCTTGCCGGTGACGGTGGCCGAAGTGGCCTACCACACGGCGGCGGTGGCGCGCGGCAGCAAGAGCGCCATGGTGCTGGCCGATATGCCCTTCGGCAGCTACGCCACGCCGCAAGCGGCTTTCGACAACGCCGTGAAACTGATCCAGGCCGGCGCCCACATGGTCAAGCTCGAAGGCGGCGCCTGGCTGGCCGACACGGTGCGCTTTTTGACCGAGCGCGCGGTACCCGTGTGCGCCCACCTGGGACTGACGCCGCAATCGGTGCACCAGCTCGGCGGCTACAAGGTGCAGGGCAAGACCATCGAAAGCGCCGACCAGTTGAAGGCCGATGCGAAGCTGCTGCAGGCGGCCGGTGCATCCATGGTCGTGCTCGAGGCCATTCCCACGGGCCTGGGCAAGGAAGTGACCGATTTGCTGACCATGCCCACCATCGGCATCGGCGCAGGTCCCGACTGTTCGGGCCAGGTGCTGGTGATGCACGACCTGCTGGGCGTTTTCCCGGGCCGCAAGGCGCGCTTCGTGAAAAACTTCATGGATGGCCAGACCAGTATCGACGCGGCCGTCACGGCCTATGTCACGGCCGTCAATGATGGCAGTTTCCCGGCCGCGGAACACTGCTTCTGAGTCATGGCCCGCCTGTTCATCGCGCTATGGCCGGATTCCGGCGTTCGCGCTGAACTGGCGGCCTGGCGCGATCGCTGGACCTGGCCACGCAAGGCCAGCCCGGTGCGCAGCGAACAGCTGCACGCCACCTTGCATTTCATCGGCGAGGTGCCCGAGGCACGCATTCCCGAACTGATAGCCGCGCTGCGCGTGCCGTTCACCCCCTTCACGCTGGACTTTGGCCACTGCGCGCTATGGCCGCACGGGATCGCGGTGCTGGAACCGCTTGCCTCGCCCGCGGCGTTATCAAATTTGCACGCCGCCTTGGGCCAGGCCCTGGAACGCCACGGGCTGCCGGTCGACGGGCGCCCCTACCAGCCGCATGTCACCATGGCGCGCCGCGCGGCGGGGAGCGCCCTGCCCTCGTCGGGACCGGCCATCCGCTGGCCGGTCGAGCACTATGCGCTGATGGCGTCAAGCGGCGGATATGTGACTTTGCAGCGCTACGATAAGTGGTTAAACTGTGCCGATGGATAAATCCGCCGCCATTCTCATCGTCGACGACTACCTGCTGATCCGTACCGCTGTCAAAGGCGTGCTGGCGGAACTCGGGTTCACCAACCTGTTCCAGGCCGACAGCGGCAAGAGCGCGCAGGACCTGATGCGCAAGCAGCAGATCGACATCGTCATCGGCGACTGGGGCATGCCCGTCATGAGCGGCCTCGAACTGCTGCAATGGATGCGCAAGGAAGACCGCTACGCGCGTGTCCCGTACATGATGCTGACCGCGGAAGCGAATCCTGCGTCGGTGCGCAAGGCGCTGCAAAGCGGCGTGAACGCGTACATGATCAAGCCGTTCACGGTGCACAGCTTTGCCAGCAAGTTCATGTCGATGATCGGGCCGGTGAAGGATGCGCCCAGGACGGCAGCGACCATACCGGTAGTGGCCGCGCCCGAACCGGAACCGGCGCCGCCTGCCATCCAGGCGACCGACGTGATCGGCCTGCAGGCGCCCCTCGCCGAGCGCCTGAAAAAATGCACGGTGCTCATCGTCGACGACATTCCCACCAATATCGAAGTGCTGGCCGGCGCGCTGAAGGACGAGTATTCGCTGAAGGTGGCCATCACCGGCAAGAAGGCGATCGAGATCGCCTCCGCCTTCCACATCGACCTGATCCTGCTCGACATCATGATGCCGGTGATGGACGGGTTCGACGTGTGCAAGCACCTGAAAGCCGATCCGAAAACGAAGGATATCCCCATCATTTTCCTGTCGGCGCGCGACGGCGTGGACGATGTGGTGGCCGGGCTGCAGCTGGGCGCGGTGGACTATGTATCCAAGCCGGCCGATCCGACCATCTTGAAAGCGCGCCTGTCGGCGCACCTGACGCTGTCGACCGCCATGCATGACCTGAAGCGCCAGAACGCGCTGCTGGTCGAAAACGCGCAACTGCGCGAAGACGTCGAGCGCATGACGCGCCACGACCTGAAAAGCCCGATCGCGGTGGCGCTGCAGGGCAGCCATGCGCTCAAGGATGGCGCGCTGTCGGCCAGGCAGCGCGAGAGCGTGGAAATGATCGAGATGGCGGCCACCAATGCGCTCGAAATGATCAACCGCACCATGGACGTGTACAAGATGGAGAAGGGCCAGTACCAGCCGGCGCTGGAGCAATTCGACATCGGCGCGCTGCTGGTGAAGGTGGCGGCGCAGACCGAAGTGGCCTTCGACTGGAAAAAACTGAAGGTCACCTTCCCGGTGGCGATCGACAGCGACTGCCTGGGCGAACCGCTGCTGTGCTATTCCCTGTTTTCGAACCTGATGAAAAATGCGGCGGAAGCCTCGCCCGACGGTGGCAAGATCACCGTGGAGCTGGCGCCGGGCTATGGCTCGATCCACGTCGTCATCGACAACGAGGGCGAAGTGGAACCCGGCATGCGCGAACGCTTCTTCGACAAGTATGCCACCGGCGACAAGGTGGGCGGCAACGGGCTGGGGACGTACTCCGTCAAGCTGATGGCCGAAGTCCAGGGTGGCGAGGTGGCCATGGAAAGCCGCAATGGCCACACGCGCCTGACCGTCACGCTGCCGAACACCTGACACCGTCATTCAGTTCGTGTTCAGCTCCCCTGTCAGCAAAACAGGTTAAACTTCGGCACCGGGCCTGCGGGGCGATCCCCTGCATGCCTGACTATCGAATAACACGCTATCGCGCATTTTGAAAGCCATTACAATGACAATCCACCTGCCCCGCCTCTGCGCTGTACTGATCGCCTCCACCCTGTCGCTGACCGCTGCCCATACCATGGCGCAAACGCCGGCCGCCAAGCCGTCCGTCAAAAAGCAAGGCCCTGCCGACAAACTGCAAACCAAGGAAGAACTGCGTGCCTGCATGGCGCTCAGGGAAAGCAACAACGCGCGCATCGCCGAACTGGACAAGAAGGCGGAAGCGAACAACAAGGAAAGGCAAGCCTTGCTCGCCGCGCCAAAAGACACGGGCGCCGCCGAAGCCAGGGCGCAGGTCGAAGCCGACCTGACGGTCTACAAGGCTGCCGACGCCAAGGTCGCCGACAATATCAAGCTGCTCAAGGACTGGGACGTGCGCAAGGAAGACTTCGACCAGCGCTCGAAGATCATGTCCAACGCCGATCGCGCCAAGAAGAAAATGGATGAAGAGCGCACCGCCCTGCTGAAGGTACAAAAGGAACTGGAAGCCGAGCGCGAGGCGAAATACAATATTTACGTCGCGGCGGTAGCCAAGGCCAATGCGGCGGCTGGCACGGGCGGCAACGCGGCCGCTGAATTCAACAAGCGGAACGCCGAATTGATCGCCGAGCAGGAAGAGCTGAAAGTCTCGCGCGACAAGTGGCTCAACGAATGCGGCAACCGCCGCTTCATCGACACCGACGAAAAAGAAATCAAGAAGGGCAAGTAATTTCTTGACCGCCTGGCGCGGCTTGCGCCGCGCCAGGCGAATCGAACCACCGCCTACCCGATCTGGATCCAGGTCGTTTTCAGCTCCGTGTACTTGTCGAAGGCATGCAAGGACTTGTCGCGGCCATTGCCCGACTGCTTGTAGCCGCCAAACGGCACCGTAATATCATCCCCATCGTACTGGTTCACGTGCACGGTGCCTGCCCGCAGCGCGCGCGCCGTCTGGATTGCGCGGCTCATGTCGGCCGTCCACACTGCCGCCTGCAGCCCGTATGGGGTTGCATTGGCCTGGCGCACCGCGTCCTTGATGTCGGTAAAACTGAGCACCGACAGCACCGGCCCGAAAATCTCTTCGCTGGCGATGCTCATCGAACTGTCGACCTGGTCGAACAGGGTGGGCGCGACGTAGAAGCCACCGCTGTCGCGGCGCTCCTCGGTGCCGCCGAACAGCAGTTTCGCCCCGGCCTGCTTGCCCTGCTCGATGTAGCCCATGACCGTTTTCATCTGCGTGGCGTCGACAATCGCGCCCATCACCGTATCTTCGTCGAGCGGATCGCCCGGCTGGTACTGCGGGATCATCGGCAGCGCCTTCTCAAGGAAGGCATCCTTGATGGACGCTTCGACGAACAGGCGCGATGGCGCATTGCAGCTTTCGCCCTGGTTGAAATAGATGGATCCGATGGCCGCACTGACCGCAGCATCCAGGTCGGGACAATCGGCGCACACGATGTTGGCCGACTTGCCGCCCAGTTCAGTCCAGGCCCGCTTCAGGTTGGACTGCCCGGCCATCTGCAGGATCTGCTTGCCCACCTTGGTGGAACCGGTAAAGCCGATGCAATCGACGTCCATGTGCAGCGCCAGCGCGGCGCCGGCTTCGTGGCCGTAGCCCGGCACCACATTGAATACACCCGGCGGAATGCCGGCCTGGATGGCGATTTCCGCCAGCCGCAAGGCCGAGAGCGGCGATTTTTCGCTCGGCTTCAGGATGACGCTGTTGCCGGCCGCCAGCGCCGGGGCGATCTTCCAGGCGGCCATGATCAGCGGGTAGTTCCACGGCACGATGGCGGCCACCACCCCCACCGGTTCGCGCGTGATCAGGGCCAGGCTGTTGTCGGCCGTGGGCGCGATTTCGTCGTAGATCTTGTCGACCGCCTCGCCATACCAGCGGATGCAGTTGGCGGCCGCCGGCACGTCCACGCTGCGGCTGTATTTGATGGGTTTGCCCATGTCGAGCGTTTCCAGCAGCGCCAGCTCGTCGGTCGCGGCCAGAATCAGGTCGGCGAACTTGATCAGCGTGCGCTTGCGCTGCGCGGGCGACTTGCCGGCCCAGCGCCGGTCCTCGAAGGCCGCGCGGCTTGACGCCACCGCGGCGTCGACGTCGGCCTGCCCGCAGCGCGCCACCGCGCCCAGCGCGCGTCCGTCGACCGGCGACAGATTGTCGAACTGCTGTTCCGATTTCGCCCACACCCGTTCGCCGCCGATAAAGGCGCGTCCGTCGATCGCCAGCGCCGCAGCGCGGTCATGCCATTCGATGCCTGCCATGCCTGTCTCCTTGAAGTAAACACCAGCTATAATCTCGCAATTCCGGCCTGCCTATTTTCCTTGCACCTTTTGGAGTAACGATACATGAATTACACCCTGATCACCGCCGTGGTGCTCTACCTGCTCGGCACCCTCGCCATTGGCGTCTGGGCTGGCAAACGGGTTAAAACGACCAGTGACTTCGCGGTCGCCGGGCGCCGCCTGCCGCTGATCATGGTTGTGACCACCACCTTCGCCACCTGGTTCGGCGCCGAAACCGTGATGGGCATCCCCGCCCGCTTCGTGCAGGGCGGCCTCAATTCCATCGTCGAAGACCCGTTCGGCGCCGGCACCTGCCTGATCCTGGTCGGCATGTTCTTCGCCGCCCGCCTGTACAAGCTGAACCTGCTCACCATCGGCGACTACTATCGCCAGCGCTACGGCAAGGGCATCGAAATATTCTGCTCGACCGCCATCATCCTGAGCTACCTGGGCTGGGTGGCCGCCCAGATTACCGCGCTTGGCCTGGTGTTCTCCGTGCTGACCAACGGCGCCATGAGCGAAGCTGTGGGCATGATCGTGGGCACCCTGGCCGTGCTGATCTACGTCGTCGTCGGCGGTTTCCTGGCCATCGCCATCACCGACTTCATCCAGATGATCGTGCTGGTGGTCGGCCTGACCGTGATCGCCTTCTTCTCGGCCGACCTGGCCGGTGGCGCCGGCCAGGTGTTCGCCATGGCCGACCAGAAGAGCCTCTGGACCTTCCTGCCGCCGCCAAAATTCCATGACATGGTGTTCTTCCTCGCCGCCGCCGTGACCATGATGCTCGGCTCCATTCCGCAGCAGGACGTGTTCCAGCGCGTGATGTCGGCCAAAAACGCGCCGACCGCCCGCACCGGCGCCATCATCGGCGGTTTCAGCTACATCCTGTTCGCCTTCGTCCCCATGTTCATCGTCGCCAGCGCCGTGCTGGTGATGGGCGACGCCGGCCTGGAAATGGCCAAGAACGACTACCAGCGCCTGCTGCCGACCTTCGTGATGACCAAGATGCCGCTGATTATGCAGATCCTGTTCTTCGGCGCCCTGCTCTCGGCCATCAAGAGCACGTCATCGGCCACGCTGCTGGCGCCGTCGACCAGCTTTGTCGAAAACATCCTGAGAAACCTGCGTCCCATGACCGACAAGCAGCGCCTGTTCGCCGTGCGCTGCTCGATCGTGGCCTTTGCCGCGCTGGTGCTGGCCTATGCCATCGCCATGCAGGGCACCACGATCTACGAACTGGTCTCCAGCGCCTACCAGGTGACTTTGGTTGCCGCCTTCGTACCGCTCGTCATGGGCATGTACTGGAAGCGTGCTTCCACCCAGGGTGCGATCGCCTCGATCACGCTGGGCATCGGCACCTGGATCATCTTCTTCCCGCAGATCTCGACCCTCGGCGAAACCTTCCCGGGCCAGCTGGCAGGCCTGATCGCAGCCTTCATCGGCATGATCGCCGGCTCGCTGGCGCCCCAGTTCCTGCAGGACCGCAAGGAACTGGTGATCGACTAAGCACTAGACCCAGCCGCGCTGCTGCAGGTCGGCCAGCGTGGCGTCGAGACAGAAGCGGATCTTCGCGATCATCTCGTCGATCTGCGCACAGGTCGTCACCAGCGGCGGCGCGATGATCATGCGATCGCCCACGGCGCGCATGATCATGCCGTTGTCGAACATATAGCCGCGGCAGATCATGCCCACGCCCAGCTTTGGCTCGAACAGGGCGCAGTCGTGCACCACGGGCGCCTTCCGGCGCACCAGGTTCAGCCCCGCCACGAAGCCGCAGCTGTCGGCGTGACCCACCAGCGGATGGTCGGCCAGCGTGGCGAATTTCTCCTTCAGGTAAGGGCCGGTGGTGTTCGCCACCTGCTGCACCAGTTCTTCTTCGATCAGGATATGCAGGTTTTCCAGGGCCGCCGCACAGGCTACAGGATGGCCGGAATAGGTGAAGCCGTGATTGAAGTCGCCGCCTTTTTCGATGAGCACGTCGGCCACGCGGTCGCCCACCAGCACGCCGCCCAAAGGTATGTAGCCTGAGGTGACGCCCTTGGCGAAGGTGATCAGGTCGGGCCTGATGCCCATCAGCTCGGAGCCGAACCAGGCACCGAGGCGGCCGAAGCCGCAGATGACTTCGTCGGCGATGAGCAGGATGCCGTACTTGTCGCAGATGCGGCCAATCTCGGGCCAGTAGCTTGCGGGCGGAATGATCACGCCGCCGGCGCCCTGCACCGGTTCGCCGATGAAGGCGGCCACCTTGTCGGGCCCCACTTCCAGGATTTTCTTTTCCAGCCAGCCTGCCGCCACCAGGCCGAATGCGTGCTCCGTCATGCCGGCGCCGCTTTCGACATAGCTTGGCTGTTCGATGTGCTCGATGCCGGGGATGGTGCCGGCCTGCTCGTGCATGCCGCTCATGCCGCCCAGCGCCGACCCGGCCAGCGTGCTGCCGTGGTAGGCGTTGTAGCGGCTGATGATGGTGTGGCGGCCCGGCTGGCCCATCAGGTCCCAGTAGCGGCGCACCATGCGCACATTGGTGTCGTTCGCTTCCGATCCGGATCCGGTAAAGAACACGTGGTTGAACTGCGGCGGCGACAGTTCCACCAGCAGCGCGGCCAGGCGCACGGCCGGCACGTTGGTGGTGTTGAAGAAGCTGTTATAGAAAGGCAGCGTCTCCATCTGCTTGTAAACGGCATCGGAAATGCTGGTGCGGCCGTAGCCGACGTTGACGCACCACAGGCCCGACATGCCGTCCAGGATCTTGTTGCCTTCCGAATCCCACAGATAGATGCCTTCCCCGCGCACCATCACGCGCACGCCGCGCGCTTGCAGGGCGGCGTGGTCGGTGAAGGGATGCATGTAGTGGGCCGCGTCGAGGCGGCGGATTTCTTCGGTGTCGTACTGCTCGAATATCATGGCCGGCTCCTTAAACGTGCAGCAGCAGGTGTTCGCGTTCCCACGGGCTGATGACGGTCATGAATTCCTGGTGCTCCAGGTCCTTGATGGCGGCGTAGACATCGATGAAGCGTTCGCCCAGCACCGTGCGCAGCTTGTCCTCGGCGCGCAGCAGGTGCAGCGCTTCGGGCAAGCCTTGCGGAAGTTCGAACGGCATGTCGTAGGCGCTGCCGCTCATCATGGGGGTCGGTTCGAGCTGCTCGGTCATGCCGAGGTAGCCGCAGGCCAGCGTGACGGCCAGCGCCAGGTAGGGATTGGCGTCGGCGCCGATGATGCGGTTCTCGATGCGGCGGTCCTGCACGCCCGATTCCGGCACGCGGAAACCGACGGTGCGGTTGTCGATGCCCCACTGGATATTGATCGGCGCGGCCGTGTGGCGCACGATGCGGCGGTAGGAATTGACGTAGGGCGCCACGATCGCCATGGCCGACGGCATGTAGCGCTGCAGGCCGGCGATGTACTGCCGGAACAGGGGCGAGGCGGAACCGTCCTCGCTGCTGAAGATGTTCATGCCGGTCTTGGAATCGACCACGCTCTGGTGCACATGCATCGCCGAACCCGGCTCGCCCGCCATCGGCTTGGCCATGAAGGTGGCATACATGTCGTGCTTGAGCGCCGCTTCGCGCAGGGTGCGCTTGAAGAAGAACACCTTGTCGGCCAGGCCGAGCGGGTCGCCATGCAGGAAGTTGATTTCCATCTGGCCGGCGCCGATCTCGTGGATCAGGGTGTCGACGTCGAGGTTCATCAGTTCGCAGTAGTCGTAAATGTCCTCGAACAGCGGATCGAATTCGTTGACCGCGTCGATGCTGTAGACCTGGCGGCTCGTCTCGGCGCGGCCGCTGCGGCCGATCGGCGGTTTCAGGGGCAGGTCGGGATCGATGTTCTTGGCGGTCAGGTAGAACTCGAGTTCGGGCGCCACGACCGGTTTCCAGCCCTTGTCGGCGTACAGCTTCAGCACGCGGCGCAGCACCGTGCGCGGCGCGAAGTCGACCAGTTTGCCGTCGGCGAAATAGCAGTCGTGGATGACCTGCGCGGTAGGGTCGACCGCCCACGGCACCATGGTGATGGTGGTGGGATCGGCCTTCAGGATCATGTCGCGGTCGGTGGTGGAAATGGCGCGGTCGTAGGGGCCGTCGTCGACCGGGTAGTTGCCGGTCACGGTCATGCCCAGCACCGCTTCCGGGATGCGCATGCCGCGCTCCTGGGTAAATTTACCGCGCGGGAGGATCTTGCCGCGGGCGACGCCGGTCAGGTCGGGGATCAGGCATTCGATTTCGGTGACCCGTTTCTCGTTGAGCCACAGGTCCATGTCGGTGTAGGTGAAGTTTTCGCGGATTGCCATGTAATTCTCTCTGAAGTCTTGCTGAAGCGCCGGGCGGATACTGCCCCGGGCGCGCTGGGGAGCGGAGGATGGGCACAGCGAAGCTAGGGAACGGAGCCTGCGCGTTTGGCGTGGTAGTCGCGGCAAGCGTCGCCGAAGGCAGCGAACATTTTCATCGACACGGGGTTGTCCAGGATGCGCCACTCGGGGTGCCACTGGACCGCGAGCGCAAAGCCGGGGGCGGAAGGCACGGAAAACGCTTCGACCAGGCCGTCGTCGGACGTGGCCTCGACCGCGATGCCGGGCGCGAGCCGGTTCACGCCCTGGCCGTGCAGGGAATTGACGCGGGTGGTGGCCATGCCGCCCAGGATGGTGTGCAGCAGGCCGCCCGCTTCGATATTGACCGGATGCGCGGGCGCGTACTGCTCTTCGAGCGGCGCCTGCGGATTTTCACGGTGGTCCATTTTGCCGGGGACATCCTGCACCGCCTGGTACAGGCTGCCGCCCAGGGCCACGTTCATTTCCTGGAAACCGCGGCAAACCGCGATGATGGGAATGCCACGCTTGAGGGCAGCGCGGATCAGGGGCAGCGTGGTGGCGTCGCGCGCGGGATCCTGGGGCAGGGATGGATCGGCCACGTCCTGTTCGTAGTGGGACGGGTGCACATTCGACGCCGCCCCGGTGAGCATGACGCCGTCGCAGACATCGAGCATGGCATCGAGATCGGTACCCGACCCGAGCGCCGGCAGCACCAGCGGCGCGCAGCGCGCCCCGAGGACGACTGCGTCGACATACTTGGTCTGTGCCGCGTGATAGGCGTGGGAACCGATCTGGCGCGTGCAAGCTGGAACGATAACGATGGGACTGCGCATGATACCTGCCGTTTTGTTTGGCGCTCGATCCATCATAAATCCAAATTGATCCGGTGGCGAGTGTCAGTTGATATAAATCAAACAAGTGTCCAGCTTACTTGCTTCCGGCAAATGATGCCCACACGCCAGACGCACACCAGGGTTCTGGTTTTTTGGGGTGGGCGGACGGATGGCGGGGCTTTGGGCTACCATGTTGTATCGATTTGTCCATGAGGCCCCGCCATGCTGAACCTGAAAGACCCTTCCCTGCTGCGTCACCTCAGTTATATCGATGGCGAATGGGCCGCGGCCGATGATGCGAGCGTCATCGATGTGAAGAATCCGGCAACCGGCGAGTCCCTCGGCTCCGTGCCCCATATGGGCGGCGCCGAAACGCGGCGCGCGATCGCCGCCGCCAATGCGGCCTGGCCCGCCTGGCGCAAGAAGCCGGCCAAGGAACGGAGCAGCATCCTGCGCAAGTGGAATGAGCTGATGCTGGAAAACGCCGATGACCTGGCCCTCATCATGACCGCCGAACAGGGCAAGCCGCTGGCCGAAGCGAAAGGCGAAATCACTTATGCGGCGTCCTTCCTCGAGTGGTTCGCCGAAGAGGCGCGCCGCATCGAGGGCGATACCCTGCAGTCGCCCTGGCCCGACCGCCGCATCGTCGTCACCAAGGAGCCGATCGGCGTGTGCGCGGCCATCACGCCGTGGAATTTTCCGGCGGCGATGATTACCCGTAAAGTCGGACCGGCGCTGGCGGCAGGCTGCCCGATGGTGGTCAAGCCGGCCGAGCTGACGCCCTTCTCCGCGCTGGCGCTGGCCGTGCTGGCCGAACGCGCGGGCGTGCCCAGGGGCGTGTTCAGCGTGCTGACCGGCGACTCGAAAGCCATCGGCGCCGAGATGACCGGCAATCCCACCGTGCGCAAGCTCACCTTCACCGGTTCCACCCAGGTCGGCCGCATCCTGATGCAGCAGTGCGCGCCCACCATCAAGAAGCTGTCGCTCGAATTGGGCGGCAATGCGCCCTTCATCGTGTTCGACGATGCCGATCTCGATGCCGCGGTCGAAGGCGCCATCGCGTCCAAGTACCGCAATGCGGGCCAGACTTGCGTGTGCGCCAACCGCCTGTATGTGCAGGACGGCGTCTACGAACAGTTCGCCGAAAAGCTGGTGGCGGCCGTGGCCAAATTCAAGGTCGGCAATGGCCAGGATGCGGGCGTCACCACCGGACCGCTGATCGAAGAAAAAGCCGTGCTGAAGGTCGAGGAGCACATCGCCGATGCGCTGGCCAAGGGCGGCCGCCTGCTGGCGGGCGGCCAGCGCCACGCGCTGGGCCACAGCTTCTTCCAGCCCACCGTGATCGCGGACGTCGATTCGAGCATGCAGGTGGCGACCGAGGAAACCTTCGGCCCGCTGGCGCCGCTGTTCCGCTTCAAGACGGAGAAGGAAGTCATCGCCATGGCCAACGACACCGAGTTCGGGCTGGCGGCGTATTTTTATTCGCGCGATATCGGGCGCGTCTGGCGCGTGGCCGACGCGATCGAGTCGGGCATGGTGGGCGTGAACACGGGTCTCATTTCAACCGAGATAGCACCCTTCGGCGGCGTCAAGCAGTCCGGCCTGGGCCGCGAAGGTTCACGCTACGGGATCGATGATTACCTGGTGATCAAGTACATCTGCATGGGCGGCATCTAGTGGACTGTCACGGATACTGGTCGTACTTGCGGGCGTCGCCCCGCACCTTGTCGGCCGGGTATTTGGCGCGGTTGAGGATCATCTTTTCCTCGACCGCGGCGCCCAGGTCGATGTCCAGCTTGTCGGCCAGGCGCACCAGGTAGACCAGCACGTCGGCCATTTCGTGGCCTACCTGCGCCAGCCGTTCGTCGCCCAGCTCCGCGCGCGTGCCGGTGTGCAGCCACTGGAAATGCTCCAGCAGTTCGGCCGCTTCCACCGACAGCGCCGACGACAAATTCTTCGGCGTGTGGAACTGATCCCAGTCGCGCTCCTCCACGAAGGTGCGCACGACGTCGCGGATCGCGCGCAGGTCGTTGGCGCTCATGTCAGTCGCCGTATTCAAGCAGGCGCGATGCCAGCTTGGGCGCCAGTTCTTCCGGTCCCGAGACGCTCATGCCCAGGTCGCGCAGCAGGCCGTCGTGCAGGCCATACACCCAGCCGTGCACCGTCAGCGCCTGGCCACGTTCCCACGCGTCCTGCACCACCGTGGTCTGCGCGGTGTTGACCACCTGCTCGGTCACGTTCAGTTCGCACAGGCGGTCGGCGCGCGCTTTCGACGGCAGCGCGTCGCCCAGGTATTTGTCGTGTTTCTGCGATACGTCCTGCACGTGGCGCAGCCAGTTGTCGGCCAGGCCCACGCGCTTGTTGATCATGGCTGCATGCACGCCCGAACAGCCATAGTGGCCGCAGACGATGACGTGCTTGACCTTCAACACGTCGATCGCGAACTGCAGCACGGTCAGACAGTTCAGGTCGGAGTGCACCACCACATTGGCGATATTCCGGTGGACGAACAGCTCGCCCGGCGCGAGGCCCAGCAACTCATTGGCGGGGACGCGGCTGTCGGAACAGCCGATCCACAGGTATTGCGGGGTTTGCTGATTGGTCAGCGATTTGAAGAAGTTCTCATCCCTGGCGACCATGGCGGCGGCCCAGTCGCGGTTGCGCTTGAATAGCGCTTCGATGTCTTGCTCGGATTGCTTGGTCATGCAGCGGCTCCCTTGTGGTTCTGCGGGCGTGAAAAACGGCCCGAAGGCCGCTTTTTCATTCCAGCGAATTGGTTCAAGCAGTCTGCTATTTTACTCGAAAAAATCTTTTACCTTGTCCATCCACCCTTTGCTCTGGGGGCTGTGCTTGGCGCCGCCTTCAACGGTCAGGCGTTCGAATTCCTTGAGCAGGTCTTTCTGCTTGTCGGTCAGCTTGACCGGCGTCTCCACCGCCACGTGGCAGAACAGGTCGCCCGCGAAGCCCGAACGCACGCCCTTGATGCCCTTGGCCTTCAGGCGGAAGGTCTTGCCCGACTGGGTGCCTTCGGGGATCGTGAACGATACCTTGCCCGACAGGGTAGGCACTTCGATTTCACCGCCCAGCGTCGCTTTCACGAAGGAGATCGGCATTTCGCAGTGCAGGTCGTCGCCTTCGCGCTGGAATACGGCGTGCGCCTTGATATGGATTTCCACGTACAGGTCGCCCGCCGGGCCGCCATTGGTGCCCGGTTCGCCGTTGCCGGACGAGCGGATGCGCATGCCGTTGTCGATACCGGCCGGGATCTTCACTTCCAGGGTCTTGTTGCGCTTGATGCGCCCCTGGCCGCCGCACGGTGCGCACGGGTCGGTGATGACCTTGCCGCTGCCATGGCATTTCGGGCAGGTTTGCTGGATGCTGAAGAAGCCCTGCTGCATGCGCACCTGGCCGTGGCCGGCGCAGGTGGTGCAGGTGCTCGGGGCGGTGCCCGGCTTGGCGCCGCTGCCGTGGCAGGTGTCGCACTTGTCCCAGCTTGGCACGCGGATGGTGGTGTCGAAGCCGTGCGCGGCCTGCTCGAGGGTGATCTCGAGGTTGTAGCGCAGGTCGGCGCCGCGGTACACCTGCGGGCCCGCGTTGCGGCTGCGGCCACCGCCGAAGATATCGCCGAAAATGTCGCCGAAGCTGTCGGCAAAGCCGCCCGCGCCCGCGCCGCCAAAGCCGCCACCGCCACCCATGTTCGGATCGACGCCGGCGTGACCGTAACGGTCATACGCTTCGCGCTTTTCCGGATTGGTCAGCATTTCGTAGGCTTCCTTGACTTCCTTGAACTTCTCTTCCGATTCCTTACTGTCCGGATTGCGGTCCGGATGGTATTTCATCGCAAGCTTGCGATACGACTTCTTGATCTCTTCTTCCGAAGAATTTTTGGCGACCCCGAGGATCTCGTAAAAATCACGCTTTGCCATTTGTCGGCACCTTGCTGTCTGCTGAAACTGTCACACGTTTATGCAAAAAAACCGAGCCGCAGAGGGCTCGGCTCGATCTTCGTCGCAGGCGCACGTGGCGCCCGCGTGGCGCTTACTTCGCGTCTTTCACTTCCTTGAAGTCGGCGTCGACAACGTCGTCGTCGGCCGGCTTGCCGCCTGCATCGCCACCAGCCTGCTGGCCGGCGTCGCCGCCGCCCGCTGCCTGCTGCGCCTGCATGTCGGCGTACATCTTCTCGCCCAGCTTCTGCGACGCGGTCGACAGCGCCGCTACCTTGGCGTCGATTTCAGCCTTGTCGCCGGCCTTGATCGAGGCTTCCACTTCGGCGATCGCCGCTTCGATGGCTGCCTTCTCGCCGCCTTCGAGCTTGTCGCCGTATTCGGTCAGCGACTTGCGGGTCGAGTGCACCAGCGAATCGGCCTGGTTGCGCGATTCGGCCAGTTCCTTGACCTTCTTGTCTTCTTCGGCGTTGACTTCGGCGTCCTTCACCATTTTCTGGATCTCGGCTTCGGTCAGGCCGGAGTTGGCCTTGATGGTGATCTTGTTCTCTTTGCCGGTGGCCTTGTCTTTCGCGCCGACGTGCAGAATGCCGTTGGCGTCGATGTCGAAGGTCACTTCAATCTGTGGCGTGCCGCGCGATGCCGGCGGGATGCCTTCGAGGTTGAATTCGCCCAGGCCCTTGTTGCCGGCCGCGATTTCGCGCTCGCCCTGGTAGACCTTGATGGTCACGGCAGGCTGGTTGTCGTCGGCGGTCGAGAACACTTGCGAGAACTTGGTAGGAATCGTGGTGTTCTTGTGGATCATCTTGGTCATCACGCCGCCCAGGGTTTCGATACCCAGCGACAGAGGCGTCACGTCCAGCAGCAGCAAGTCCTTGCGTTCGCCCGACAGGACCGAACCCTGGATGGCGGCGCCGACGGCGACCGCTTCGTCAGGATTGACGTCCTTGCGTGGCTCCTTGCCGAAGAATTCCTTGACCTTTTCCTGCACCTTTGGCATGCGGGTCATGCCGCCGACCAGGATGATGTCGTCGATGTCGGACACCTTGACGCCGGCATCCTTGATCGCGATCTTGCATGGCTCCATGGTGGCCAGGATCAGTTCCTCGACCAGCGACTCGAGCTTGGCGCGGGTCATTTTCAGGTTCAGGTGGACCGGCGCGCCGTTCGCCATGGCGATGTACGGCTCGTTGATTTCGGTCTGCTGCGACGACGACAGTTCGATCTTCGCGCGCTCGGCCGACGCCTTGATGCGCTGCAGTGCGATCGGGTCCTTTTTCAGGTCCAGGCCGTTGATCTTCTTGAATTCGTCGATGATGTAATCGATGATGCGCTGGTCGAAGTCTTCGCCGCCCAGGAAGGTGTCGCCATTGGTCGACAGCACTTCGAACTGCTTTTCGCCATCGACGTCGGCGATTTCGATGATCGAAACGTCGAAGGTGCCGCCGCCCAGGTCATACACGGCGATCTTGCGGTCGCCCTTGTCGGTCTTGTCCAGGCCGAAAGCCAGGGCAGCCGCGGTCGGCTCGTTGATGATGCGCTTGACGTCCAGGCCCGCGATACGGCCGGCATCCTTGGTGGCCTGGCGCTGCGAGTCGTTGAAGTAGGCAGGAACGGTAATGACCGCTTCGGTCACTTCTTCGCCCAGGTAGTCTTCGGCCGTCTTTTTCATCTTGCGCAGCACTTCCGCCGAAATCTGCGGTGGCGCCAGTTTCTTGTCGCGCACGCCGATCCAGGCATCGCCGTTGTCGGCTTTCATGATCGAGTAAGGCATCAGGCCGATGTCCTTCTGCACTTCTTTTTCGTCGAACTTGCGGCCGATCAGGCGCTTTACCGCGAACAGGGTGTTCTTCGGGTTGGTGACGGCCTGGCGCTTCGCCGGCGCGCCAACGAGGATCTCGCCATCTTCCTGGTAAGCGATGATCGACGGCGTGGTACGTGCGCCTTCCGCGTTTTCGATTACCTTTGGCTGACCATTTTCCATGATCGCGACGCAAGAGTTCGTGGTCCCCAGGTCGATACCGATAATTCTGCCCATGATTTTTTTCCTTTTAATTACTGTAGTTTCAGATGAATCAGATATTTGGTAAAACGCCGTGCTTTCAAGGCCTGGACAGGCCGCACATATGCATTTATTTCGCTTGCGCTGCGGTAACGATGGCCGGACGCAACAGACGGTCGGCGATCATGTACCCTTTTTGCAACACATTGACCACGGTATTGGCTTCCTGGTCGGCCGGCACCACGGCCACCGCCTGGTGCTTCATCGGGTCGAGCTTGTCGCCCACGGCCGGCAGGACTTCGACCAGGCGGTTCTTTTCGAACGCCGAGGTCAGCTGCTTGAGGGTCATTTCGACCCCTTCCTTGAGCGATTCGATCGACGGGGTTTCCACTTTCAGGGCCATTTCCAGGCTGTCGCGCACCGGCACCATGGCTTCGGCAAAGCTTTCGATGGCGAATTTATGCGCCTTGGAGACGTCTTCCTGGGCCCGGCGGCGGATGTTTTCGCCTTCGGCCTTGGCGCGCATGAAGGCATCGTGCATTTCAGCCAGCTTCGCTTCGGCCGCGCTCAGCTGATCTTCCAGCGAAGGCGCGTCCGGGACGGGCGGCGAAACCTGGATGGTTTCTTCCGGTGGCGTGGACACGTCGTTATTTTCTTGGTCTTGCATCGAAAAGACTCCTACAATCAATGACTTAGCTGTTTAACTTGGATACGGTAATCACTACTCAGCCCCGCAGATGGGGATATAACCTACAGTTTCAAGGGGCATTATGCGGCCGGGCCAAATGTAAGCAAAGTTACAAAATTTACCAATTTGGGGGATTCTTTAATCGGCGTCACGGATTATGATGTTCTTAACGCGCTTCCCCCTGCGAATGGTCGCCAGGAAGCCGCGCCAAGGGAGTTGTCATGAAGTTGCCGTTGATCGCCGCTAGCGTCGTCGCCTACACCGTGCTTGCACTGGCGTGGATCGTGTACGCCGGCCTGATGCCACCGAGCTCGCTATTCTAACAGGCCGCGCCGCCCTGCCTCCCCTCAGGCTGCTCCCAGCCTGACCGCATGTTCGCGGCCTGCCTCAATTTCTTTCTTTAAAGCATCGCGTTGCGCCGACGTCAGCATGGTCGGCCAGCCCAGCAATTGCTGTTCCGTGATCACGGCCAGGCCCGCGATCCAGGATGGCGCTTCGTTCAGGCAGGCGATGTAATGGAATTCCTGGCCGCCGGCGGCGATGAAGTCGTGCCGGGCTTCCATATTGATCTCTTCCAGCGTTTCCAGGCAGTCGCTGGTGAAACCGGGGCACACCAGGTCCACCCGCTTGACGCCGTCCTTCGCCATCTGCGCCAGGGTGGGCGCGGTGTAGGGCTGCAGCCATTCGGCCTTGCCGAAGCGCGACTGGAAGGTCACCAGGTATTGCGCCTGGGTCAGGCCCAGGCTGGCCGCCAGCAGGCGCGCCGTCTTGTGGCATTCGCAGTGGTAGGGGTCGCCCAGCAGCAGGGTGCGCTTGGGGACGCCATGAAAGCTCATCACCAGCTTGTCGCCGCGGCCGTGCTGCGCCCAGTGCGCCAGCACCGTGTCGCGCAGCGCATGGATATAGCCGTCGTGGTCGTGGTAATTGCGGATGATGCGCAGCGCGGGAACATTGCGCACCTTCGCGTAATGGGCAAACACGGCATCGTTGATCGAGCCGGTGGTGGTGCCCGAATACTGCGGATAGGCCGGCAGGATGGCCACGCGCTCGCACTGCTCGGCCCCCAGCTGGTCCAGCACTTCCGGCAGCGACGGCGAGCCGTAGCGCATGGCCATCACCACTTTCACTTCGTGCCCGCGTTCGGCCAGGGCGGCGCGCAGCAGGGCGGCTTGCTGGGCGGTGTGCACTTTGAGGGGCGAGCCTTCGGCGGTCCAGATCGACGCGTACTTCGCGGCCGACTTCGATGAGCGGAACGGCAGGATCACCAGGTTCAGGATCAGCCACCACAGGGCGCGCGGAATTTCGACCACGCGCGGATCGGACAGGAACTGCTTCAGGTAGCGCTTGACGGCCCGCGCGGTCGGCGCATCGGGCGTGCCCAGGTTGACCAGCACGACGGCGGTTTTGGGAACGCTGCCGTGGGTGTGGGGAGGTTCTGGGCGATAGGACATGGGGGAGTGGGAAGCGTAGCGGCGGAACTGGTTATTATAGTAGTTAATACAGCGTTCCGATGGCCAGCGGCATGCGCGCGGCCACGTGTGCATCGGCCGGCCAGTCGGCAAAGCGCAGCGTGGCCACCATGTACGGCGCCGCGTTGCCGGCGTCGAAGGGGTGGCCGACGGCGGCCGCTATGGATTTCTCCTCGCCCGCCACGGTACGCACGGCAATCGCGGCCTGGGTGTCGTCGAGCCGGTAGGCGAAGGTCACGGCGCTGCATTTCTTGCCCCACAGGCGCAGCCGGTTGCCCGACTCCCTCTGGGCGCTGATCAGCTGTTCGCAGGCCGATTTCAGGTAGGCCATGCTGTACACGCCGTCCTCGCGTTCGCGGATCGTGAAGCGCCCGCTGAAACGAAAGCTCCCCTTCATCCGGTTCAGGCGCAGCACCGCGTCCTCGTCGTAGGCCTTTTTCAGCATGGGGATGGTGGCGCGTCCGATGGCGTCGACGGCGATGTCCGCCTTGGTGGTTTCGCCTTCCAGCACGATGTGCAAGCCGTCCAGCGACAGGCCCGGCTCGAGCGGGCGTATCTGCATGTGGGCCTGGATCAGCGGGCGCGACGCGACGACCTTGGCAAACGAGGCGGCCGCGCCGTATGCATGCCGGTAGCTGGCCCATTCGCTGTCGCGCGCCGCGACAATCACCACCCGTTGCGGTACGTCGCCTTCGCTGGCACTGGCGAAGGCATGCGTCATGAGGGTGGCGAGCAGGAAGCGTTTGAACATGGGGTACCATCGGTTGAATGCGTGGCGCGATGATAAGGGATCCGCGCCGTTTCGCCTATATGACTTTCGGCACTGGCTGCCGGCGCGGCGCTTCACGTAGAATGCAAGCCGCATCGCCCTCTCCCTCAACGGCCAAATAATGAAGACCTGGTACCAATCGAACCGCCTCGGCATCGCAGGCGTGCTGGCCTGCCTGCTCCTGGGCGGCACCGAAGTGGCGAACGTGCTGTCCGCCGGCGCCATGAGCACCGAAGCGAACACACCGCTCGGCCTGCTCGCGCGGGCCGTCGCCAGCCAGTTCAGCCCTGCGCCGTCGCTGCTGCGCGCCGGCTCCGACCGCGCTGTCCTGACCCTGCAGCTGCTGCTGTGGGCCCAGTGCGCCGTGCTCGCCGCGTATGCATGCCTGCTCTGGCTGCATATCCGCCTGCCGCGTGGCAGCACGGCGCGCGCATGGGTGCAGGCGCTGCAAATGGCGCTGGCCCTGTTGCCGATGTCGGCCCTGCTGTATGCGCTGGCGGCGCAACATGCGGTCACCATGCCGCTGCGCCAGGGGCTCAAGTGGCTGGCGGCGCAAATCGTGCTGCTGGCCCTGATCCTGGTCTACGTCGTCATGTTCGGCAACCAGGGACTGCCCGACCATTACATTCGCATGATCTGGATGTTCGGCGGCCTGGGCATACTGATCCAGCTGATCACCTTCGGCATGGGCTACCTGGCGGTCAGCGAACGGCGCGCCCGCCTGGCCCTGGCGGCCGCCAACGCGTCGCTGCTGGCCACCCAGGCCATGCTGGCCGACACGGCACGCGCGTCCGAACGCATGCGCATCGCGCGCGACCTGCACGACGCCATCGGCCACCACCTGACCGCCCTGAACCTGCATCTCGACCTGGCGGTGCGGCAGGCCGGCGACAGCACCCCTGAAGCGCTGCGCACCTCGCGCGAATTGTCACGCGGCCTGCTCGACGAAGTACGCGGCGTGGTCAGCACCGAACGCAGCGAACAGCATATCGACCTGCGCTCGGCCATCGATACGCTGTGTTCAGGCATTCCATCGCCCGTGCTGTGCGTGCAGTACGACGAATGCCTCGATATCACCTCGCCGGTACTGGCCCACACCCTGTTCTTCTGCATCCAGGAAGCGCTGACCAACATCATGCGCCACGCGCAGGCAGCCCTGGTCATCATCGACGTGCGCAGGGATGGCGCCGGCGTCAAGCTTGAAATCGGCGACGACGGCCGCGGCGCGCGCGGCGCGGCCGAGGGCAATGGCTTGCGCGGCATGCGCGAACGCGTCGCGGCATTGGGCGGCACGCTGCGGGTCGCCAGCGCGGCCACCGGCATGCTGCTCTCCATCGACCTGCCGCTGGCCGGGAGGCTCGCGTGATCCGGGTGGTGCTGGTCGACGACCAGATGCTCGTTCGCAGCGGCATTCGCGGGCTGCTGGAACTGACGCCCGACATCCGCGTGGTGGCCGAAGCTGCAGACGGCCTCGAAGCGGTGGCCGTGATCGCCGCCGCGCAGGCCGACGTGCTGCTGCTCGACGTGCGCATGCCGCAATGCACCGGCATCGAACTGCTGCGCGCGCAGCAGGGCAAGCTGCCGCCCACCATCCTCCTGACCACGTTCGACGACGACGAAGCCCTGTTCGACGGCATGCGCGCCGGCGCCAAGGGCTTCCTGCTCAAGGACATCTCGCTCGAACGGCTGGCCGAAGGCATCCGCAGCGTGGCCGCCGGCCAGACCCTGTTCCGCCCGGCCCTGACCGAGCGCACGCGCGCCTCGTTCGAACGCAGCACGCCGGCCACGGCGCCGCACGGCGCCAGCCTGACCAGCCGCGAAACGGAAATCCTGGCGCTCATGGCGGCCGGCTTCAACAACGCCGAAATCGCCCAGGCGCTCGGACCGAGCGAAGGCACGGTCAAGAATCACGTCTCCAGCATCCTCGCAAAACTGGCCGTACGCGACCGCGTGCGCGCCGTCCTGCGCGGACTCGAACTAGGCTACATCTGATGAAAGCACCCTTGAAACTTCTTCCCCTGCTCCTGCTCTGCGCCGCGCCTGCCATGGCCCAGACCCACATGATGATGCCCGAAGGCTCGAAGGATATTTATTTGTCCGTTGGCGCCGTGTACGCGCCGCGCAATGAAGGCGGCGCGGACTACGCGCTGGCGGGCGGGCCGCTCATTTCCGTCCAATGGGCCAATGGCATCTTCATCGACATGAATACGGTCGGCATGTACCTGCAGCGCAGCATGAGCATGTCGTATGGCCCCATGCTGACGCCGTCGTTCACGCGCGTGCTGGTGCCCACGGCCGGGGGATCCGTGTCGAAGAGGCGCTTTACGCCGGAAGTGGGTGGCTTTTTCAACTATCACATCGCGCACGGCCTGAACCTGAACACGAACCTGATGTATGGCGGCAGCTACGACCGGCGCGGCTTGCGCCTCAATCTCGGCATCAGTGCCTACAAGCCCGTCGCCGCGCACCACTCGCTAGGCCTGTCAGGCACGGTGAGCCTGGCCAACCGCTCGGCCCTGGAGTCGAATTATGCGGTCACCCCGGAGCAGGCGGCGCTGAGCGGCCTGCCCGAATACAGCGTCGGCGGCGGCGTCAGGAAATCCTACATCAGCGCCAGGTGGCACTGGGAGATCAGCAATAAATATTCGCTCTCCACCTCCCTGCGTCGCGAGCAGCTCCATGGCAGCGCCGCCGCCAGTCCACGCATGGAAAAGGACAGCGCCGTCGTGATGGCGACGCTATTGACCTACCACTGGTAGCGCAGGCCCACTTCGGCCGTGCGCGGCGTGATATGCAGGCCCGGTCCTTTCAGGGAGCCGTAGTCGGTCACGTCGAGCGTCAGCGCCACGTTGTTCGTCAGGCGGAATGAGGCGCCCACGCCGAGCAGGGGACGCAGGTCATTCGCCTTGCCCGTGCCCAGGGGCCGCTTCTCGGTGAGCGCCACATTCGACATGCCCACTTTGCCGTGCAGCGACCATGAATCGCCCAGCGCGATCGCCCCTTTCATTGCCAGGTGCAGGGAATCGACGTCGGTCGAGACCCCGTTCGGAAATTTGAAGCCGCCGAAGCGGGTGTACCCGGCTTCGATCGCGAAGTTCTGGTTCAGGTCATAGCCGCCGTACAGGCGCAAGGGACGCGACTTGTTCGAGTCGACCCGCACGCCGTTCTTCTCATGGGTCAGCTGGGTGCCGAAGCCGACCGTGGCGCCGGCATAGAAGGGATTGTCCTTGTCGGCGGCATAGGCGGCAGGCAGGGCGCCCAGCGCGCAGGCGGCCAGGGTCAGGCACAGGATGTTTTTCATTCGTTTTCCTCGGTCAGGTCCGGTTCGCCCCATGGCGAACCAGTCCCGGAAGTATAGGAAAACGCGGCATCCGGCACATGTGCCGAAAGGTAGAGACGCGTCAGGAAGCGAGCAGCTCGCGCGCGTGCTTGCGGGTGGTGGCCGTGATCTCGACGCCGCCCAGCATGCGCGCCACTTCTTCCACGCGCGCCTTGCTGTCGAGGACATCGATGTGCGACACCGTCCTGCCGTTGGCGGTGGTGTTCTTGGCCACCTGGAAGTGCACGTTGGCCTGGCTGGCCACCTGCGGCAAATGGGTCACGCACAGCACCTGGCGTTCCTGGCCCAGGCGCTTGAGCAGGCGCCCCACCACTTCGGCCACGGCGCCGCCGATGCCGCTGTCGACTTCATCGAAAATAAGGGTCGGCGTGGTGGTGGCGCTGGACGTGATGACCGAGATGGCCAGCGCGATGCGCGCCAGCTCGCCGCCGGACGCCACCTTGGCCAGCGGCCGCGGCGCCACGCCCGCATGGCCGGCCACCAGGAACTCGACCTGCTCCACGCCGCTGGACATGGGTTCGACCGGATTGAGGCCGACCACGAAACTGCCGCCCGTCATGTTCAGTTCCTGCATGGCGGCCGTGACCTGCGCACCGAGCAGGGTGGCGGCGGCGGCGCGCGTTGCCGACAGGCGTTTGGCCGCGGCCATGTAGCCGGCCTTGCGTTTTTCTTCCTGCTTGCGCAAGCCGTCAAGGTCGCTGGCGTCGGCCAGCTGCTTGAGGCGTTCGGACAGGGCCGCGTATTCGTCCGGCAGTTCGTCGGGCGTCACGCGGAATTTGCGCGCAGTGCTGTGGATGGCGTCCAGGCGCGCTTCGACCTGGCGCAGGCGCTCGGGGTCGAGCTCCACCCGGTCCAGGTAGTCATTGAGCGCGTACACCGCTTCCTGCAGCTGGATCAGGGCCGGTCCCATGCAGTCGAGCACGGGCTGCAGCTGCGCGTCGACGTCGACCAGCTTGCCCAGCTTCTGGTTCAGCGACGACAACTGCGACATGATCGGATGGTCGGACTCGGAAATGACCGCCAGCGCTTCCTGCGCGCCTTCCAGCAAACTGGCCGCGTGCGACAGGCGGCTGTGTTCATTGCCGATCTCGGCCCACTCGCCCGGCTTGACGGCCAGTTTTTCCAGTTCATTGACCTGCCATTCGAGCCGTTCGCGTTCGATCAGCACGTTCTTCGCATCGTTTTCGAATTCCTCGCGCTGTTTCGACAGGGCGCGCCATTGCCGGAAGGCGGCGGCGACTTCCTTCGCATCGGCGTCGGCGCCGGCCTGGCTGTCGAGCAGCGTGCGCTGGGCGTCGGTTTTCAGCAGCGACTGGTGCGCATGCTGGCCGTGGATGTCGACCAGCAGCTCGCCCAGGTCGCGCAGCTGGGTGGCGGTGGCCGCGATGCCGTTGATGAAGGCGCGCGAACGGCCGGCATTGTCGATCACGCGCCGCAGCAGCGCCCCGCCCTCGGCGGTGGAGAATGCGTTTTCGTCGAGCCAGGCCCGGGCCGCGCCGTCGACGGAAAAGTCGGCCGTGATGTCGGCCTTGGCCGCGCCTTCGCGCACCACGCTGGCGTCGCCGCGCCCGCCCAGCGCCAGTTGCAGCGCATCGATCAGGATCGACTTGCCCGCGCCGGTTTCGCCGGTGAATACCGAAAACCCGCTCGAAAATTCAAGCTCGATCGATTCGACAATGACAAAGTCGCGGATGGAAAGTGTACGCAGCATGAAATGGATAAATGAGTGTGATGGAAACTAGCGCAGCTTGCCTTCGCCGGACGGATATTCGTTCCAGTGCAGCTTTTCGCGCAGGGTGTCGTAGTAGCTCCACCCGTGCGGATGCAGGAAGGTGATGTGGTTGGGCGAACGCGAAATGACGATCTGGTCGCCATGGGCCAGGCTGGCGAAGGTTTGCATGTCGAAGTTGACGCTGGCGTCGCGCGCGCTGACGATCTCGATCACGATCTCGCTCGAATCGGGCACCACGATGGGGCGGTTCGACAGCGCATGCGGCGCGATCGGCACCAGCACGATGCCGTTCAGGCTTGGGTGCAGCAGCGGTCCGCCGGCCGACAGCGCGTACGCGGTCGACCCGGTGGGCGTGGCGATGATCAGGCCGTCGGAGCGCTGGTTGTACATGAACTTGCCGTCCACCGTCACCTTCAGTTCGGCCATGCCGGCGCCGGCGCCGCGCGCCACCACCACGTCGTTCACGGCCAGGCCGCTGGCGATCATGGCGCCGTCGCGCATGACGCGCCCCTCCAGCAGGGTGCGTTTTTCGGCCTTCGCATTGCCATTCA
>Ga0187843_10000026_pt1 | contig 127980 bp, 123 predicted proteins | sample SpaLakP09_SKY_43_FD_134516 | JGI IMG/M metagenome (GOLD analysis project Ga0187843, IMG submission 134516) | Oligotrophic lake water microbial communities from Sparkling Lake, Wisconsin, USA - SP09_SKY_43 | ecosystem: Environmental > Aquatic > Freshwater > Lake | place: USA: Sparkling Lake...
GGGCAGCTGCCCATGCATCATCAGGGTCGGATACTGAACGCCCCAATGGCACTGGCACACCAGCAGCGTGTAAAAGCTTCTTGGTCAGTTCTTTATCTTGCGCAATGGCTTCGGCAATGGCACTGGTGCCATCCATTTCTGCTGCCTGTATCTTGCGCTGACGACTACCCCAGCCAAAAGCAACCAGGCTGCCATCCGTCAGGCGACGATAGGGGATGTTGCGGGCAACGGCGGCATTTACAATTGAGCCGGTAGATGGCCCCAGGCGCACATCTTCATCCAGATCACGCAATTGCTCGAGCGCAGCAGGCAGGTCAAAGGCCTGGTCTTTCAATGCTGCATTGATGATTTGCTCAGCCAGTTCTACTGCGAGGCGGCCAACGGCTTCTTCTGAATACTCAACTACGACCTGAAAAATGCCTGCTTCCAGGGTTTGCGTGGTGCGGCTGAAGGTGACCGGACAACCAGCTTCAGCCTGCAGACCCAGGGTAAGTAATTCAAAAACGTGGCCCATGGAGATGGCGTCATCATGGCCGGTAGGTTGCAAAATACTGAGCTGCGGGAAAAGGGCGCGCAAACGGTCTTCAAATCCGTTCAGGCCAGCAATTGACATCTCTTCATTTGTGCAGGCAACAATCGCTTCTACGGCCGTATGGTGGCTCCAGAGATTGGGACCGCGCAGGGCACGGATGCGTGATACTTCCATAAAACTTAATCCTGTTGAAAAAGGCGTCAAACGATGGTGTGCTGATTTTACAGCCTAAGCATGCGAGCATCAGAAATCACACCATCAGACAAATAGCAAATTCTAAGAAAAATACCTAAACAGTACATCTTGCAATTTTGCGGGTACCAGATCGCGTACCCGTGCAATTGTCAATACTGTCAGTAAGCTGATTTGTTGCTGGAGTCAAAAGTCCTGAGACCGGCACCGATCAATTCTGGTGTAATGTTCAGCGCCCATGCTGCGGCGACTGCTGCGAGTACACTTTCTGCCTGGGCGACCTTTGCAGGCTTCAAAGCGCTCAGGGGCAGCAGGGCAGTTTCAGTCTCACCATCTGCCAGTACGATATTGTCATCACGCAAAAATACCACGCGTTCACCCAGTGCACGGTGATTGACTATGGCTTCCAGTGCCGGGTCTCTGGCATAAAAAATCACCTTGCCATCACAGAGTTCAGCCAGATCTGCCACGACAGGGTCTGCAGCATTCAATACCGCTACGCCGTCAGGCAAAATCACATCAACCTGGGTACGCAAGACTTTGCGCATCTGGTCTGGGTTGTCTATGTAAAAAGCGCCCAGGTCGGCATAACCATCCAGATCGGTAACAACACCCACAGCACATTTGTCATAAGCCAGACCATCGCTAAGCATGGCTTTGGCATTGGTTTCAAAGACGGCTGCCTGTACCGAGCGATTGATCAGCAGTCTTTGGCCAGCTTCCCAGTTGGCGCAATCGCCATCAGTAACCAGGCGCTTGTTAAGGAACAAGCCTTGCGCGCAAGCGACACCAGTTTCCTTGCCACTGATATGGATCAGTGCACCGATCAGGCGTGCAATCAGGCTGCAACCCTTGGTGCCAGCAACGCCGACGATGCTGATACGGCCACTTTCGTCCGGAGCAAACAAATGATTAATAATGGCCTTGCCAACAGGGCGACCTTCGCCATTGGCAGGTTTGATATGAGCCAGCAAGCCTGGGCTGGCATTCACTTCAATAATCGCTGCCCCTTGTTCTGCTATCGGGCGGGAAATGTCTTCCGCTACTAGGTCAACTCCGGCGATATCCAGGCCAACGATACGTGCGGCTAGAGTCGCGGCATAGGCGATATCAGGATGGATTTTATCGGTGACGTCTAGGGCAACATTGCCGTTTGGCTGTATCAATACCTTTTGACCTGCCAGCGGGATGGAGTTGGCATCCATGCCCTGGCGTTTTAATTCCAGGATGATCTCTGCGCCTGCTGCCGGGTCCAGCGCATTTAGTGGGCAGTCTTCTGTCGTGCCACGGCGTGGGTCAGTATTGATCTGGTCATCAACCAGTTCAGTAATATTCGATTTGCCATTGCCAGTCACCCACAGCGATTCACCTTTGCCGACCGCAACGACCTGATTGCCAACAACCAGTACGCGATGCTCGTCACCAGTGACAAAACGTTCGACAATGACGCTCTTGCTATCACCCTTGCGGGATGCCAGTTCATAGGCGGCAATCACATCTTCCTTGCTCATCAGGTTGAGCGACACTCCACGGCCATGGTTGCCGTCATAAGGTTTGATGACGACGGGCAGGCCGATATCCTGTGCTTCTTCCCAGGCTTCTTCAGCACTGCGTACCAATGAACCTTTGGGGACCGGTACGCCGCAAGATTGCAGCAGGGTCTTGGTCAGGTCCTTGTCACTGGCGATGCTTTCAGCAATGGCGCTGGTGCGGTCAGTTTCTGCCGTCCAGATGCGGCGCTGGGCTGCACCATGGCCCAATTGCACCAGATTGCCATCTGTCAGGCGTATGGATGGGATGCGGCGTTCAGTGGCGGCATCAACAATGCTGGCCGTGCTCGGGCCCAGGCAACGGTCATCTACCAGTTCACGCAATTCCGTGACTTTGGTTTGCAGGTCAAAAGGCTGGTCTTCAATCGCCGCCATCAGCAAGTCGCGGCCAATTTGCAGGGCGGCGCGGCCTACCTGTTCTTCACGGGTACGGAAAGCCATTTTATACACGCCGACCACATTGGTTGAACGGGTCTGGCCAAAACCTGTGCGCATGCCCGCCAGGTTTTGTAATTCGAGTACGACATGTTCAAGGATATGACCAGACCAGGTGCCTTCGCGCAGGCGCTCCAGAAATCCGCCACGTTCACCGACACCACAGCGGTGCTCAATGATGCCGGGCAACCAGGTCGTCAAGCGCTCATACAGACCGGGGATTTTATTCGATGGAAATTCTTCCAGCTCACCGATATCCAGCACTGCTTCAATGACAGGGCGGTAAGTCCAGATATTTGGGCCACGCAAATGCGTTGCGCTGAGAATGCGGATGTCTTTCTTGTTTGTTGTCATGTATGTAAACTTTTATAAGCCGGTTTTATGCAGACCAGGTCTTGTCATTTTAGAGCGTTTCTTCGTTTTCCCTGAATGCGCAACATCTTGGGCTGGTCTTGCTATGTCAGATTTTCTGGTCCCTTGAAAGCTTGCCATAACCACAATATTACTTCGCATAGCATATTGAAAGCGGCTGTGGAGAGCACGCTTGCTGATATACTTGCGCTTCAGCGCAAAAGCAGTTCATCCTCTTGATCAGAGTTATCTGATTATTTTTCTTCCGATAGAATACCGTAAATTGCTGCTTCCGTGACATGGCTTATGCTTGAAACGGAAACCAAGTGATCTCTTTTACTAAAATTTATGTCCTGATTTTGTTCGGGACCAGCTATTGAGCCGGAGTTCGTTTCACGATGACCACAACACAATTCAGTCCCGAGCAGCCAGTTGCATCAATTCCAGTAGATTGGCAGGCTGACCTCAATAGTCAGATCGCCAAAGGCGAGAACGTTTTGACTACCCTGGAGGTTGACCTCGACAACAAACTTCGCTTCCGCAAGGGCTTGCTGGTGGTCACAGATCAGCGCCTGCTGACCAAATCACCTGGCGAAACTGATTGGAAAGAATGGCGTTTCCGCCAGGGTTTGCAATTAAGTCATCATGATCATGCTGGTGTTGGCCACCTGGAACTGGTGGATGAAGAGGGTTTGGAGGCCACCTGGCGCTTTACTTTGGGCCAAAATTTGCATGCCATACGCTTGCTGGACCACTTCAAGGAGCAGTTGCTAAGCCATGTGACTGGCATGCCAGTAATTCGTGCAGAACAAAATATCTGCCCCAGCTGTAAAGCTGTATTGGAGCCGGACCAGGAAGAATGCCCAGTCTGCACCAAAGTAACATATACACCACCTTCTACTTGGACATTATTGCGCCTGTGGCGATTTGCCCATCCTTACCGTTTGCAACTGTTCATCGGCTTCACGCTGATGTTGCTGGTACGGCGGCCCACATGATCCCGCGTTATCTGACCAAGCCGTTGACGGATGAGGTGCTGATTCCCTATCAAAACGGTGCGCATGTCGATCCCAAGCTGGTGGTGTTTTATATCGGTGGTTTGCTTGGTTCAGCGGTAATTGCATGGCTGCTGAGCTGGGGCAAGACTTATATTCTGGCACTGGTGTCAGAGCGGATAGGTGCAGATTTGCGTACTGCTACCTATGAACATCTGCTGAAATTGTCACTCGAATATTTTGGCGGCAAACGCACTGGCGACCTGATGTCACGCATAGGTAGCGAAAGCGACCGCATTTGCGTTTATCTGTCCCTGCATCTGCTGGACTTTGCTACTGACGTACTGATGTTCATCATGACGGCTGCTTTTCTGTTGCAGATCAATACCAAGCTGGCCTTGGTGACCTTGCTGCCGCTGCCATTTATTGCCTGGATGATCCATCTGGTGCGTGACAAATTGCGTACCGGTTTTGAAAAGATAGACAGGGTATGGGGCGAAGTGACCAATGTGTTGGCAGATACCATTCCAGGCATACGGGTGGTCAAAGCCTTTGCCCAGGAAAAGCGTGAAGCAGGGCGCTTCCGTGAAGCGAATAAGCATAATCTGGCAGTCAACGACAAGCTCAACAAGGTCTGGTCGCTCTTTTCTCCCACCGTATCATTCCTGACTGATCTCGGCATTCTGGTGGGTCTGGGGCTTTGGTATCTGGCAGATATCGAAAGGTGATATTACTGTCGGTTCTCTGGTCGCTGCTGTGGCTTTTATCAGCAATTTTTATGGCCGTATTGATTCCATGAGCCGTATCGTGTCCGTGACGCAGAAATCTGCCTCGGCTGCCAAGCGCATTTTCGATATTCTTGATCATGTATCGAGCGTGCCTGATCCACAAAATCCTGTGAAGGTAAAAGAAGTCAAAGGTCAGATAGAATTGCGTGAAGTGGGTTTCCGCTATGGTAACCGTGCGGTTAACCGTGGCATTAACCTGAATATCAAGCCAGGTGAAATGATAGGGCTGGTTGGTCACAGTGGTTCAGGAAAAAGTACGCTTGTGAACCTGATTTGCCGCTTTTATGATGTCTCGGAAGGTGCGATTTTGCTCGATGGCGTTGATATACGCTCATTTGCTGTGTCTGACTACCGCCAAAATATTGGCCTGGTTTTGCAAGAGCCTTTCCTGTTCTTTGGCACCATCGCCGAGAACATCGCCTATGGCAAACCGGAAGCCACACGTGATGAAATCATTGCAGCAGCGCGTGCTGCCCATGCCCATGAGTTTATTTTGCGCCTCCCGCAAGGCTATGACTCCATGGTCGGTGAGCGTGGTCAGGGCTTGTCTGGTGGTGAGCGTCAGCGTATCTCAATTGCGCGAGCTTTGCTCATTGATCCACGTATTTTGATCATGGATGAAGCGACTTCTTCGGTCGATTCGCAAACAGAAAAAGAAATCCAGAAAGCCCTCGATAACCTGGTGCAAGGCCGTACCACGATCGCGATTGCCCATAGACTGTCCACCCTGCACAAGGCTGACCGTCTGGTGGTGTTGGACAGAGGCCAGGTGGTCGAGGTTGGTAGCCATGATGAATTGATGGCCAAAGAAGGCGCTTACTACAATCTGTATCAGGCACAAGCTCGCAATGCAGAACTGGTTGAGGAGTAATAGAAGATGACAACAACAAAATTTACCCTGACCCGCAATTCTTTCGGCAAACTGATACTCAGCAATGAGGCTGGCGAAGTGTTTGAAGGTGTTAGCCCGGTGCGGGCATTTCCTATCCAGTCACCATTGGCGGGCATGTCCCTCGTCATGACAGACGGGCGCGAAGTGGCATGGATAGATCAACTCGATGACCTTGCAGTAGATGTGCGTGCACTGGTTATGGAGGAGCTGGAAGGTCGCGAATTCATGCCTGAGATCAGCAGCATCATCAGTGTCACCAGCTTTGCCTTGCCTTGCACCTGGACGGTGGCCACAGATCGTGGTGAGACTGATTTTGTCCTTAAGGGCGATGAAGACATACGTCGCATAGGAAAGACCTCTTTATTGATTACCGATAATCACGGTATACAATTCCTGATACGCGATATGTATGAAATAGACAAGCATAGTCGCAAGATATTGGATCGTTTCTTGTAAGCTTATTTGTTGAACTGCGTTGGTACCAATTTAGAATTCGTAGGCGTATAAATTGGTATCTTTACTTTCACCCAGCAGAATGACGACAGCCTCCATTTTAAACCCGAGGTCTTGCAATAATTTGTTGGAAGCGAGATTCCCCGGCGCGGTAATGGCTGCCAGTTTGGTCATGCCCAAATGTGTATTGGCATGGGCTAATGTTGCCCCGGCTGCTTCTCTGGCATATCCCTGACCCAGGAATTGCGGCAAAAATGCGTAGCCCAGGTCAATATTTTTCAAGCTTTCACGCTTGACGAGCCCGCATAAACCCATGGCTTGGCCATCTTCTTTGCGTTCTACCACATACAGGCTGAAGCCAGTTTTTTCCTGATTTGCCATAGGCCTATTGATAATGTTATTAAGTGCCTCGTCCAAGGTGCGTATGCCCTTGTCACGTATGTTTTCTATAAATGCAGGGTCATTCACAAGTGACAGGTAGAAAGCTGCATCATCCGCGGTCACCGTACGTAGTAGCAGTCTTTCTGTCTTGATGATGTTCATTCGTGTCTCCAGAGTAATATCCAGTCTAAATTGCTCCCTTTGAAAAGGCTTTAGCTATTTGCAGGCGAGGGGTGTACTTGGCAACACAAAAAGATCTGTATCTCGAACTAAACTGATGTTGCCAGCCTACAGACTTGTTAACTTGTTATACAAAGTGGTGAAAAGGATAAATTTTTTTCTCATTGCTTAGTCTGCGGCGTAATATTGATGTACAGCATGAAGCTTTTCTTGTTTTTTTACATGCCGATAGCTTTTGATATGCGAAGTTCTCATTGATATCGGCATGCTCACTATGTAGGTTAGCTAAAGCAAGTCCTGTCACTTATCCATGTTCGTACTCAGGGGAAGCTATGAAATCTCTCAAAGCCAGACTCATCGTTGTTATCGGATTATTGGTTGCTATTTGTACCATAGTGTTGACTGTAGGGAGTTATCTGAGGATGAAGTCCCAGATCGAAACTGACCTCAACAATGAAATTCGTGGTGTTGCAGCGGGTTATAACGCCGTATTGAGTAACTGGATACAGACCAATCTGTCTTTGATGGACAGCCTGGCACAGGGTCTGGGTAATGGTGCCGATTTGCAATCTAGTCTGACCATGATGCGCACTGGCGGCAATTTCCTGAGTGTCTATCAGGGCCAGCCAGACAAACAATTTACTAATATTCCTGCGGATCCGCCTCCTGCCGGATTCGACCCTACAGTTCGCCCCTGGTATAAAGCTGCCATGGATGCCAAGAAGCCCATTGTGACTTCACCATACATGGGTGTTGCTCCTCCAGGATTGATGATTACCTTTGCCGCACCTGTCAAAGCTGGTGAGGGCGGTGTGGTTGGTGCTGATGTTTTCCTGACCAAGATAGTTGATCAAATCCTCACCATCAAACTGGCGGGTGGCGGCTATGCTTTCTTGCTCGATAAAAGTGGCCAGGTGCTGGCGCATGCAGATCAGGCCAAGGTCATGAAGATGGCCAAAGAAATTACTCCTGATCTGGCACTCGATAACCTGGCCAGTCTGTCCAAACAAAAAGACCCTGTACTGACAGAAATTGGTGGCAAGCCACATTTCATGCTTTTGCAGCAAATCACTGGCTCTGACATTTACCTTGCTTTGGTCATCGACAAGAAAAAAGCACTGGAAGCGCTGGATCAACTGTTGATTATTTCAGCTATTGTCCTGCTGGTCTTGCTGGGTGTGATCATGCCTCTGACGACCTTGTTGGTAGGTCGTATGCTGTCTGGGTTGCAACGAGTGCGTGATGCCATGTCCGATATCGCAGCTGGTGGTGGTGACCTGAGTCGCAAAATAGACGTGGAAGGGGATGATGAAGTCGCCCAGACCGCCTCTGCCTTCAATCGCTTCCTTGAGCAGTTGCGTGTCATGGTCGTAGATGTGCGCAAGGCGACTGACTCCATCACCGTAGGTGCGACAGAAATTGCAACTGGCAATATGGATTTGTCTGGTCGTACTGAACAACAGGCCTCTTCATTGGAAGAAACAGCGGCGAGCATGGAAGAATTGACCGAAGCCGTGCGCAATAATGCCGACAATGCCCGTGAAGCCAACAAGATGGCCGTCAATGCATCTGATGTCGCAACTCAGGGTGGTGAAGTGGTCGGCAAGGTGGTTACCACCATGCAGGGCATCAGCGACAGCTCACGCAAGATTGTTGACATCATCAGCGTGATTGAAGGCATCGCCTTCCAGACTAATATTCTGGCGCTGAATGCCGCGGTAGAAGCTGCCAGGGCAGGTGAGCAAGGCCGTGGCTTTGCTGTAGTTGCCAGTGAAGTGCGTACACTGGCGCAACGCAGTGCTGCTGCGGCACAGGAGATCAAGAATCTGATTGAAGACTCGGTCAATAAGGTCAGTGAAGGGTCGGAGTTGGTAGATAAGGCGGGTGCCGCCATGACGCGCATCGTCTCGGCAGTTGATCAAGTTGCAGCGATTATTAATGAAATTACCACCGCCTCGGTAGAGCAAAGCGATGGTATTCAACAAGTCAATGTTGCCTTGGCGCATATGGATGAAGCAACACAGCAAAATGCTGCTTTGGTAGAAGAAGCTGCTGCCGCCGCAGGTTCGCTGGAAGAGCAGGCCAATCTGTTGAAAACCGCGATGTCAGCCTTCCGCATGGAGGATTCAGGTTCTGGTCCGCGCATAGCGCCAGCCAAATCAAGCTGGGCTAAGAATAAGGCTTCTGCACCCAGTCTGGGATATGACGATTAAATTTTTTGACTAAACTCAGGCAAGGGTAGCAATCACCGGTGCGTGATCTGATGGTTGCTCCCACTTGCGTGGCACGCGGTCAATAACGCAAGAAGTACATTGCCTGGCCAATTCGGCTGACAGCAAGATATGGTCTATGCGTACACCTTTGTTCAGGCGGAAGCCTAGTGCACGGTAATCCCACCAGCTGAAAGATTTGTCTGCCTGTTCAAACTGACGGAAACTATCACTCAAACCCAGTGCCATCAGGTTTTTCAGTGCGGTTCTTTCTTCTGGCGACACCAGGTTCATGCCCACCCAGGCTGCCGGATCATGCACATCCCGGTCTTCCGGCGCAATGTTGTAGTCCCCCAACACGGCAAGCTTTGAATGGCGCGTCATTTCTTCCCTGACCCAGTTTTCCAGCGCTGCAAACCATTTCAGCTTGTACTGGAACTTGTCTGAATCCGGTGCCTGGCCATTTGGTACATAAGCACAAATGACGCGTATGCCCTCAATGGTGGCAGCGATGATGCGTTGCTGCTCATCTTCAAACTGCGGATTATTCTTTTGAACATCCGTCATAGGATGCTTCGACAAAATCGCCACGCCGTTATAAGTTTTCTGGCCAGTAAAAGCGACGTGGTAGCCTGCGGTTTCTATCTCTGCCTGCGGAAACTTGTCGTTAGTGAGTTTGGTTTCCTGTATGCACAACACATCAACAGGATTGGTTTCCAGCCATTGCAAGACTTGCGGGAGTCTGACTTTGAGAGAGTTGACATTCCAGGTGACTAGTTTCATGTTATTTGTATTCGTTATATTGGGTGAGGGTTTCAAGGTGTATTGATGCATGAAAATTAGAGCAAGGTACTCGCCTGGCTATTCACTTTCATTTGTTACACTTGATGGTCTTGATTTTTGATTGCTGGCATTATACGACGCTCACAAAATTCAGTAGAACAGAAAAAAGCGGCTGATCGCCTTTCTTAGTAGTGTGTGGGGGGGCTAATGCACAGCTTTTGATTAATGCTGCAACAGCCAGGTTTTCAGCACGGTTTTTGTAAAACGCAAGTATAGTCCGTGCAGTGTCACCTACCAGGAAATTTGCCCAGCCTTCGGCATACCAGTTGAAATTGGTAGATACACGTGTTTTTACTTTGATTTGCAGGCGGGTACCACTTGCTTCTGGCGTCAAGGTGTAAGAAGTATCTTCCAGATTAAAATACTTCCCTCCTATGACGATGTGATCATCCAGCGAGCCAGAAGGAAAAGAGTCGGCATTAAACTTGTATGTCCATGCAATATGGCGATTAAGTTCCCATGCGGTAATTTCTTCTTCAAATTTTATGCCTCGTTACCAGATGAGTTCACGTTTACCACCTATTTTTCCTTCGAGGGTCGTAGCCTGTATGGGAAAAGGCACGCCGATGCGGTAGGCAAAGCCCGACTTCAATTCTTCAGGCTGTATATTCTGCGGATGGTTGATCAATTGCCAAATTGTTTCAGGGCTGGCATTGATGAGGATGTCTTTTTGTATGATCTGTGTAGTGGCAGCCGGTGTTACTTGCTGCTCGACTGTGCCAAGCAGGAGTGGCAGTAACAAGAGTCCACTGCACCATCTGCCTGCATTGTTGTTAGTTGCAGAGAAGATCAGGCCACAGATCGCCCCAAGTATCCCCAATACTACAAACAGGGGAATTGCCATGACTATGCAGATCATACCTTCGCGTAGCAGGGCACCCGCAGCAAAAACAAATAATGCGATGGATAATGCAGACAGTCCGCTTGCCGTTGCAAAACCCCCCAAGTCCTTTTTCTTTGCAATGTAACCCGTCAATATACCTATGCACAAAGGGATGCCGACCAGGAATGACGTAAGCATTAATCCGCGAGTGCCAGTTTGGGGACTGGAAAACTGGGAGGAAAAAATTTTGTACGCACTGACGCCATACAGACCTCCAATTCCCATAACCAGGATATACGCAATTAATTTGATGCACCACCTGACAAAAACAAAGTAATAGTTTTCATCTGCCGAAAATGTTGTTGCTATAGTGGAAGCTTTTTGTGGCTCCTTGGCATCATTATTTGGTGATTGTATGGCGACCTGTTGCTGGCTAATAGCTTACTTGGGATAAAAAAAGCGTGCACCGCAATTGCAGTGCACGCTCTGATCTTGAAAGTGCTACTTAGCCTGCGCGATTGATCAGGAAAGTTGTCAGCAAAGGTACAGGACGGCCAGTGGAGCCCTTAGCTGCACCGGACTTCCAGGCTGTACCAGCGATATCCAGATGGGCCCAGGTGTATTTCTTGGTGTAGCGCTCAAGGAAGCAGGCTGCCGTGATGCTGCCACCGGCTGGGCCACCAATATTTGCCATGTCGGCAAAATTGGATTTCAGTTGCTCGTTATAGGCTTCTTCGATAGGCATGCGCCATGCTGTATCACCAGTTTGCTTGCCCGCTGCCAGCAATTCTGCTGCCAGTTGGTCATGCGCTTCATCATGACGGGTGAACAGGCCAGAGTTATGGTGACCCAGGGAAGTCACGCAAGCACCTGTCAGCGTCGCCACGTCAACCACGGCTGCTGGTTTGAAGCGTTCTGCATAAGTCAGGGCGTCACACAGGATCAGGCGGCCTTCGGCATCCGTATTCAGGATTTCGATAGTCTGACCAGACATGGAAGTGACGATATCGCCAGGACGGGTGGCACTGCCGGAAGGCATGTTTTCGCAAGTTGGGATGACGGCGATGACGTTCAGCTTGAGCTTCATTTCACCAATAGCGCGCATGGTGCCCAGTACAGAAGCTGCACCACCCATGTCGTATTTCATCTCATCCATACCAGCGCCAGCTTTCAACGAGATACCGCCGGAGTCAAAGGTAATGCCTTTGCCGACCAGAACAACTGGTGCGTCCTTGACTTTGCCACCATTGTGCTTGAGCACGATGAATTTTGGTGGCTCAACCGTGCCATTGGTGACGGACAGGAAGCTACCCATTTTGAGGGCTTGTATCTGTTTGCGGTCCAGCACTTCAGCGACCATTTTATAGTCGGTAGCAATTTTCTTGGCGGTATTGGCCAGATGAGTAGGCGTGCAGAAATTAGGTGGCAGATTGCCCAGTTCTTTGGTCAGATCCATGCCATTGGCCAGGGCCACACTTTGTGCTAATGCATTTTTTGCAGCTGTTGCATCAGTAGCGGCAACGGCAATTGCCACTTTCTTGACGCCAGATGTGGATGTTTCTTTCTTGCTCTTCAGACCATCAGCGCGGAAGATGCTTTCGCGGAAAGCCACAACTGTGCTGCGTATGGACCAACCCAGATCGCGGTCTTTGACTTCTGGCAGGGCAATAACGGCATCGTTCGCACCCAAGCCAGCCAATGTACGTGCAGCAGCCTGTACAGCCTGGTTGTAGGCTTTCTCGCTGACAGCAGCGGCTTCTTCACCCAAACCCACCAGCAAAACGCGCTCTGCTGCGACATCGGCGAGTTTGCGCAACAGCAGGGATGTACCCGCTTTGCCGGTAATATCGCCAGATTTCAGGGCTGCAGCGATGTCGCCAGACTTGTCCAGACCTGCTGCAGAGGCAGAAAGTTTCTTGTTTTCGTACACGCCAACTACAATGCAGCCTGTCTTAATTGCTTTATGGGCAGTCGAGGCACTTTTTGCGTCGATTGTTTTTATGCTAAAGTCCACGTATTACTCCTCTTTGTAAGTCTCGTAAAACAGACATTATAATCCTACTCATGATTTTTCAGCGCGCGCTTCGACGTGAATTAAACAGTGCCGCAGGCGCAGTCTTCACAACTCTGTTCACCATCACGATTTCCGTGATGCTTATTAAAATCCTTGGAAATGCGGCAGGAGGCAAAGTCGCGTCTGCTGATGTGGTCGCTCTGATAGGATTCACGGCATTGATGAATATGCATATATTGCTTCTGCTGACCGGTTTTATATCGGTCTTGTTGGTAGTGACGCGTAGTTATCAGGATTCTGAAATGGTGGTCTGGTTTGCTTCAGGCCTGAGCCTGACACAATGGATATCCCCTGTATTGCGCTTTGGTGGCCCTCTCATCATACTCACAGGTTTGTTGAGTTTTATCGTCACTCCCTGGGCCAATCAGCAAAACGTGGAATTTCGTGAACGGTTCGAAAAACGTTCGGATATTGCCAAGGTTGCACCGGGTAAGTTCCAGGAGTCTGCCTCATCTGATCGCATTTTCTTTGTGGAAGAAGTGGCTGGTGACCTCAGTAAAGTACAAAATATTTTCATTAATACCTATAAAGACGGTCGTTCCAGCATCGTCGTTGCACGGGAAGGCATGGTCGAAATCGACAAGGCAGGTGACAAGTTTCTGGTCATGAGCAAGGGGCGGCGGTATGATGGTTTGCCGACAGCACCTGATTTCCAGATGATGCAGTTTGAGAAATACGGGGTGCTGGTGTCCAGCCAGAATGCCAGCGTGACTGGTGACAAGTCTGCCAAGTCCATGCCATTGACGGCTTTGGTAGAAAATCTTGATAGCACCAAGTTAGGTGAATTGCTGTGGCGCATTTCCCTGCCGGTCATGTGTGCAGTGTTATTGTTGTTGGCGATCCCTTTGGGTTATGTCAATCCACGTGTAGGTCGTTCAGCCAATTTGATCGTCGCCTTGTTGCTGGTCGTGATTTATCTATCTGTGACAAACATCCTGCAGGCTCTGGTAGTGCAGGAACGCAGCAGTTTTGCCATGGCATGGTGGCCACATCATTTATTCGTAGCTTTAATGACTCTCAGCATGTTTTTATGGCGTTTGAAAGTAAATAGCCGCTGGCATCCTTTGATATTGTGGTCACGCTGCAAATCGAGTTTCCGCGCTAAGGAAAAGTGTTCAACATGAAAATTTTACAAAGATATTTTGGCGTTGAAATTCTGCGCGCCGTTCTGTTTGTCATGTTGGCTTTGTTGGCTTTGTTCTCTTTCTTTGATCTGGTCAGTGAATTGCAGTCTTCAGTCAACAAAGGTGGTTATCAGCTCAAACATGCCGTGCTCTATGTGTTTCTGGGCTGGCCTGGGTATATCTATGAGTTCATGCCTATCGCAGTCCTGATAGGGACGATTTATGTGTTGGCGCAATTTGCTTCCAATTCTGAATTTACCATCATGCGCGCCTCCAGCATGTCTACCATGATGGCTGGTATGATCTTGGTGAAGATAGGCATGGTTTTCGTGGTGTTGACATTTTTGTTTGGTGAAGTCATTTCGCCCATCTCCAGCAAGCTGGCAGAAAAAATGAAACTCAGTGCCATAGGAGAATCGCTGGCGCAGGAATTTCGTACTGGCCTGTGGACCAAGGATCTGGTACGTGAAAACGGTTTGACTGGTGATGTCATAGGCTCGCGCTTTTTGAACGTCAAAGAGGTATTGCCTAATCGTCATTTGAAGAGTGTCAAAATATTTGAATTTGATAAGAACTTTCATTTGTCGCGAGAAATGACAGCGACTGGTGCTGAGTACCTGGGTAACAACACCTGGCGCTTATCCGATGTCATAGAAACCTCTTTTCCCAAAACGCTCACGAGTGAAGATATCGCTGCCGTTCAGAGCCAGAAGCTGGCAAGTCGTGATGTCGTTTCAGAGGTCACGCCAGATATTTTATCCGTGCTGTTTGCAGATCCTGATCGTATGTCAGCAACTGATCTGGCGGCATTTACCAAGCACCTTGCCGACAATAAACAAGATAGTGAACGTTATGAAATTGCCTTCTGGAAAAAGGTTACCTACCCGTTTGCTGTGCTTGTCATGATGGCATTGGCCTTGCCATTTGCTTATCTGCATGTACGTAGTGGCGGTGTCAGTTTCAAAATTTTCAGCGGGATCATGATAGGCATGGTGTTTTATCTCACCAACGCCCTTTTTTCACATGTAGGTTTGCTCAACACCTGGCCGGCGCCGGTGACCGCGCTGGTGCCCAGTGTCTTGTTTTTGGTGATAGCTTCGTTAGGTTTGCGTTACGTTGAAAGAAATTGATGGCAAATAAATCCGCTTTGATCCTGTTTGCTCATGGTGCCCGCGATCCGCGCTGGGCCATGCCTTTTCAGCGCTTGCAGGCGATGACACAGGCCAGCTTGCCGGATGTTACCGTGGCTCTCGCTTTTCTGGAGTTCATGACTCCTTCCTTGCCAGAGTTGGCTGCGCAACTGGTTGCTGATGGTTGTGAGAACATTACTCTTGCACCGGTGTTTCTGGGGCAGGGGGGGCATGTCCTGCGGGATTTGCCAGTGCTCGCAGAGGAAATTCGGGCAGCTCATCCAGGTTTGCAATTTAAGACTGTAAGTGCGGTGGGTGAAGATGAGGCTGTTTTGCAGGCCATACGCGACTATTGTTTAAAGCTGTTGTAATACTCGAATGAATACGGGCAGAGTGCGAGTATTGAGATTACACTCTACAACAACACGGTTTTGGAATACTGATGAAAGTATGTCTCAACTGAAAAAAATGATCTCATTTGCTTTGCTGGCTCTGCTGGTTGCATTGTCGATAATGCCTGCGTACGCTGGACAGGTACTGGTCGTTGGCACCGAATTTGCCAACGTATTTGAGCGCAACCCAAGCGGTGAATTTACGGGCCTGGGTGCCGACATTGTTCGTATGCTGGCCAGGCAAAATGGCGATGAAGTCAAATTCGAAATCTACCCTTGGGCCAGAGCCCAGTGGATGGTTGAAAATGAGCAGGCACATATACTAATAGGCCCCTACAAGACGCCAGAAAGAGAAGCCAAATACGGCTTTGCCAAACGTGCTTTTTATCGCGATGTTATGGCCTTATATATACGTAAGGGTTCAGATGTGAGTTGGGACGGTAATTATGCAAGTTTGCATGGTCCTCGTCTTGGTGTCATCAACGGCTGGGTATATGGATCACAGTTTGAAAGCCAGCGTTCTGCCATCAAGCCTGTTGTAGCCAACACCTTGACCAATGGTTTGAACATGCTGATGGCAAAGCGGGTGGATTTCCTTGCTACCAATATGCGTAATACTGAAGCCATCATCAAGACCATGGGCATCAGCAATGAGATGCAAATGATAGAGCCCTTCATGGATATGCAGGATGGCTATCTGGCCTACTGCAAAAATGCTAGTTGCGAAAATTTGCGCCTTCGCTACGACGAATTGTACGAACAATTAAGGGATGGTGGTGCCTTGCAATTAATGGCACGCAGGCTAGGAGTGAGGTTGCCTCCGTAATTTCTCCAGACCACCGTCTTAGGGTAGCTTGGCAGTGCGTTTCCGCATTGCTTCACCCATCATCACCAACACTGGTCCTGTACTGATAGGCAAGCCTTTGGATAATTCTTCCAGACTCAAAGCCTGACTGCATTCATTGGGGCGACTGCAATTTTCTATGATGACCACAGGCAAATTGCCGGGAAAATTGGCTGCCAGCATGCGTTGCGCAGTCAGTGTGGCTTCCTTGCCACCCATGTATTGCACCAGAGTGTCGCATTCAGGTATGCGGGTATCTGCGCTTTCGCCAGGCGCAGTACTGGAGGTGAACAGGGCGACGCTGCGTGCTACCCCACGCTTGGTCAGCGGTTGCCTGACGCTGGCTGCCGCCGCCAGTGCCGTCGTGATGCCAGGGACGATTTCGTAATCTATGCCTGCTGACTCCAGCGCAGTCAGTTCTTCATCAGCTCGGCCAAATAGCATGGGGTCACCGCCCTTGAGGCGAACGACGAGGGCATATTGCGCCGCGCATTCCAGCATTTGCTGATTGATGTGCTCTTGCGCAGCAGACCGTTGCCCGCTGCGTTTGCCCACTGAGATTTTGATAGCCTGAGGGCATAGTTCCAGCATCTCTGCCGTGACCAGGGCGTCATACAACACCACGTCTGCCTGTGCCAGCAGGCGGGCTCCACGTACCGTAATCAGGTCTGCTGCTCCGGGCCCCGCACCTATCAGATAAACCCTGCCTGGAGTTTGCGACATAACTCAGGACAGATGTATCATGCCGGCTGCCACGGTCTGGTGCGTGACTTCATCAATGAGGATGAACGCACCTGTAGAGCGCAAGTCATTGTAGTCATCAACCGCCAGTGCTTGCGCCACATTCAACGTGACGGTGGCAATGTCATTGAGCTTCAGGCTGTCAGCAGGGCGGCGCTCTTGCGTATTGATATCTAGCAGGGTATCAATGCCAGTGACTCTTGCAGCGACTTGTCTGGTGGTGTGTTTGAGCCAGTATTTACGACGGATATCTAGCGCATCTTCTGACAACCAGCACAAATCCGCCTTGACGGTTTTCAACAGCGTAGCCGGGCGGTCTGCGCCTACCAGCATATCGCCGCGTGAAATATCAACATATTCATCCAGCAAGATCGTGACTGACTGACCGACGACGGCGGTGTCCAGTGAAGTATCCAGCGTCAGAATGTCTTTGACGGTGGCTGTCTGACCACCAGGCTGCACCAGCAGTTTGTCGCCTTTGCTGACTTTACCTGCTTCAATACGGCCCATATAACCACGGAAGTCATTCGCTTCATGGCCATTATGGCGCGCCACCAGTTGTACCGGGAAGCGGAAAGGTTCGTCGTGGCAGGCATCATAGACGTTTAAGGATTCCAGTAACTCTATCAGCGTCGGGCCCTTGTACCAGGCCAGTTTTTCGCTCGCTGTGACGACATTGTCACCCGCCAGGGCAGACAGTGGGATAGGGCGTATGTCTTTCAGGCCCAGTTGATCAGCAAACTCTTGGTAGGCGCCAATGATGCGCTCATATACCGTCTGGTCGTAGTTCACCAGATCCATCTTGTTGACAGCGACGATGACATGTTCAATCTGCAGCAAATGGGCAATGGTGGAATGACGTTTGGTTTGCGTCAGCAAATCGACACTGCCATCATCATTGAGTTTGACCTTGGACACGTCGATCAAAATGATGACTGCATCGGCAGTCGATGCACCAGTCACCATATTGCGCGTGTATTGTTCATGGCCAGGTGTATCGGCGATGATGAACTTGCGTTTTGGTGTCGCGAAGTAGCGATAGGCCACGTCAATAGTGATGCCTTGTTCGCGTTCTGCTTCCAGTCCATCAGTCAGCAGCGACAAGTCTATCGTGTCACCAACGGTGCGCTTGTGTTTGGCGCGCGAGATGGCATCAAGCTGGTCAGCAAAAATACCCTTGCTGTCAAACAGCAGGCGACCAATCAAAGTGCTCTTGCCATCATCCACTGAACCCGCCGTGATGAAGCGCAACAGGCCACGTTCTTTACCAACAGCGGCAGTCAATTGTTCTACGGCGTTCATTAGAAATATCCTTCTTTTTTACGTTTTTCCATCGATGCTTCTGATGTCTGGTCATCCATACGTGTGGCACCACGTTCTGTAATTTGGGTAATCGCGGTTTCTGCGATAATGGCTTCAACCGTTGCAGCATCTGAAGATACCGGGCAGGTGCAAGAGATATCGCCAACAGTACGGAAGCGTACGATCTGTGTTTCTACTGTTTCACCATCACGTGGTGGCGTCAAATCTGTCAGTGGTACCAGCAAGCCATTGCGTGGTATGACCTGGCGTTCATGGGCAAAATAAATTTGTGGCAATTCCAGTTTTTCTCGGGCGATGTATTGCCAGACATCGAGCTCGGTCCAGTTGGAAATAGGGAAGACGCGCATGTTTTCACCGGCGTGTACACGGGTGTTATACAGATCCCACAATTCCGGGCGTTGTGCTTTTGGGTTCCATTGACCAAATTCATCGCGGAAAGAGAATATCCTTTCCTTGGCACGGGCTTTTTCTTCATCGCGACGTGCACCGCCTATGCAGGCATCAAATTTATGTTCAGCGATGGTTTCCAGTAAGGTCACTGCTTGCGCCGCATTGCGTGAGTCCGTTGCCGGATTGCGCAAACGCACCGTACCACGGCGTATCGATTCTTCTACCGAACCTATGATCAGGCGTTCACCCAGTTCGGCAACACGCTTGTCGCGGAAGGCGATCACTTCAGGGAAGTTATGACCAGTATCGATATGCACCAGCGGGAAAGGGAATTTGCCCGGGCGGAAAGCCTTTTCTGCCAGGCGCAGCAAGACGATAGAGTCTTTGCCGCCGGAAAACAGCAGGGCAGGGTTGCTGCATTCAGCCGCGACTTCGCGCATGATATGGATGGCTTCGGATTCCAGCCAATCCAGGTGGTGATTGCTCGCAGCATCAATAAAATGGTTTTCCACGACAGTATTCATGATTTTTCTTCTTCAGACAGCTTGTTTAATTCGAATTAGCTTGCCATCAACCACATGCAGGCCGCATTCCTTGGAATCGGGGTTTTCCCACCACCATCGCCCAGCCCTAACATCTTCACCTGGCTGTATCGCACGGGTGCAGGGTTCACAGCCTATCGATGGATATCCTTTGTCGTGCAAAGGATTGTAAGGCACATTGTTGCTTCTGAGATAGTGCCAGACATCATCTTCTGACCAATCTGCCAAAGGATTAAACTTTTGCAGACCATGTGTTGCATCATCTTCCTGTATCGCCAGTTCAGTACGTGTAGCAGACTGTGCGCGACGCTGGCCAGTTACCCAGGCCTTGTTGCCTACCAGCGCACGTTTCAGCGGCTCTACCTTGCGTATGCGGCAGCATTCCTTGCGCATTTCCACGCTGTCGTAAAACGCATTCTTACCATGCTCGCTGACATAATTTTCTACAGCGGCAGCGTCAGGCTTGAACAGCTTGATTTCTGTGCCATAGGTTTCTTTGACTTTATCGAGCATGCCCAGTGTTTCTGCATGCAGGCGTCCGGTTTCCAGCGAGAAAATCGTGATATTCAATTTCTTGCTCAAGATCAGGTCAGTCAACACCATATCTTCTGCCGCCAGGCTGGAAGCGAATACTGCTGGCTCAAAGTCGTCAGCTATTCTTTCCAATATAGCCTGTGTTGCGGCAAGGCGCTCCAGAAAATCACTCATGCTTCAGCCCCTGTGCGCTCTGCTCGGCGGAACAAGGGGTTTTTCTCATCCCAGGAAGTCTGGTATTTTTCAGAAAAATCAGTCAGACCTTTGATTGCGTCTTGGATATTCTTGTCTTCCCGTGTAGCAAAGGCATTGAAACCGACGCGCTGCATGTAAAACAACTGGTCGCGCAAGACATCTCCGATGGCGCGCAATTCGCCAGTGAAATTAAGGCGTGAGCGCAGGTTATAGGCAATGGAATAGCCACGGCCATCTGCAAATTTAGGGAAGTCGACTGCCAGCAGGCTAAAGCGGGTGATATCTTCTTTCAATTCTTTTGCCTGCTCATCGCTGCTGAACCAGACGGCTATATCGCTACGGTTGAGCAAGCTTTCGCGTTGCAGCAACCAAACTTTCAAGGGAATGATGACCTTGCCGGCTGGTACACTTACAGCGTCTGGTGTTTCATTCTCTGTCAGGCGCAATACTGTCCAGTCGTCGGCTACGATGGCTTTGTCTTTAATAATTTCTCGCATGATGCACTTTCTTAATTTCAGTAGCTGACAGCTGTACCGGCGTCTTCGCCATGATGCTCATTGGTACGTATCGGCGTTGCATACACAAATTCTTTGAATGGTGCGATACCCAGGCGCTGTGCCGTATCGATGAAGCGCTCATTTTCCAGGCGGTCACGCACATATACTTGAATGATGCGGTCTATCACTTCCGGCATTTGTCCGGCAGCAAAAGACGGTCCTATGATCTTGCCTATGGCTGCGCTATTACCTTGCGCGCCACCGATCGACACCTGGTAAAACTCGCTGCCATCTTTGTCCACACCCAGAATGCCGATATTACCGACATGGTGGTGGCCGCAGGCATTGATACAGCCAGACATATTCAATTCTATGTCGCCGATATCATGCAAGTAATCAAGGTCGTTGAAGCGGTCGGTGATATCCAGCGCGATAGGGATGGATTTGGCATTGGCCAGTGCGCAGAAGTCACCGCCAGGGCAGCAGATCATGTCGGTCAGCAAGCCGATATTTGGTGTCGCCAAGCCATGGGCCTTGGTTTCTTGCCATACCGCGAACAAGTCAGCAACTTTGACATCAGCCAACACCAGGTTTTGCTCATGCGTGACGCGCAATTCACCAAAGCTGTATTGATCAGCCAGGTTGGCAATAAAGTCCAGTTGTTCAGAACTGGCATCACCCGGCGGCACACCTGGTTTTTTCAGCGACAGCACCACTGCAGCATAGCCAGCAACTTTATGTGGTTTGACATTGCGCTTGACCCAGTTGGCAAAGGATTTATTGTCTTGCAAATGTTGTTCGTAAGCAGCATCTTGCGCAGGCAGGTTTTCATAGTCTGGCGTAGTGAAATAACTGGCGACGCGTTTCAATTCCGCTTCTGTCAAAGTGGCTGGGCCATCCTTGATATCTTGCCATTCTTCTTCAACCTGGCGGGCGAAGTCTTCAGCACCTATGGCTTTTACCAGAATCTTGATGCGTGCTTTATAGATATTGTCGCGGCGACCGTATTGGTTATAGATACGCAGTATCGCTTCCAGATAAGTCATGACATGCTGCCATGGCAGGAATTCGCGTATCACGCTACCCAGAATAGGGGTACGGCCCATGCCACCACCCACCATGACTTTGAAGCCAACTTCGCCAGCTTCATTGTGTACCACGGTCAGGCCAATGTCATGCACTGCAATCGCGGCACGGTCTTCTTTGGCACCATTAATGGCGATCTTGAATTTACGCGGCAAATAGGCGAATTCAGGATGGAAGGTAGTCCATTGGCGTAGGATTTCTGCATAGGCACGTGGATCTATCACTTCATCGGCAGCGACACCAGCAAATTCATCAGACGTAATATTGCGCATGCAATTGCCCGAAGTCTGGATGGCGTGCATTTCTACTGATGCCAGTTCTTCCAGTATGTCAGGTGTATCTTCCAGATTGATCCAGTTGTACTGGATATTCTGGCGGGTCGTAAAGTGACCATAGCCACGATCATATTTGCGGGCAATATGGGCAAACTTGCGTACCTGATTCGATGACAACATGCCATAAGGCACTGCAACCCGCAGCATATAGGCATGACGTTGCATGTACAGACCGTTTTGCAGGCGCAAAATACGGAATTCATCCTCACTCAATTCATTCGAGAGTCGGCGACTAACCTGGTCGCGGAATTGTGCAATACGTTCCTTGATGATTTGGTGATCGTGCTGGTCGTAACGATACATCTTTAATTACCCATAAAATGCGTGTGTAAGTACGCGATTGCAAACAGATTCAAAGGACTAGCTTGGCAGCAACCAAAGTCAGGGTGGTTGCCAACAGGCCACGTAAAAATTTCTCAGGTACGGCACGGGCGGCCAGGGAGCCCAAAGTAATACCAGGCAAAGAACCTATCAGCAGGCTGCCCAGCAAGACCCAGTCTATCGAACCCAGCCACCAGTGGCCGAAAGCAGCAATGGCTGTCAGAGGTACAGCATAGGCGATATCCGTACCGGCGATATGGGCGGCAGACATGCGTGGATACAGCATGACCAGCAAAGTCGCACCAATCGCACCGGCGCCGATGGATGAAATGGTCACCAGTGTTCCCAGTACTGCGCCAGAGATGAGCGTAGCAGCCGCCAGTTTTTTGCCTTGCAATTGTTTTTCTGGATGCTTGTTCAGCCAGTTCAGCATCTTGCCTTTAAACAGCAAGGCAACCACAGTGAGTAAGACAGAAATTGCAATGGAGTAACGTATGATCTGGCCAATTTCTTTATCCAGTGCACCAAAATTCTTGAGGAACAAGGTGGTAACTACAGCCGCTGGCAGGGCGCCGTAACACAGCAAGCGCACCACATGCCATTCAACCGTGCCGCGCAATCTATGGGTAAAAGTACCTGCGGCCTTGGTAATCGATGCAAAGGCGAGATCGGTGCCCACCGCCACTGTTGGTGATACACCAAACATCAGAGTGAGCAGGGGGGTCATTAGCGAGCCACCACCTACACCGGTCAAACCGACCAGGGTGCCCACTGCAAATCCCGAAAATATATAGGTTAACGTCATATCGCCTCGCGCAAAGTAAGTGCATCGTAATGAATTCAGGCTTTATTCCAAACTACTTAGTATTCATTTGCTTATATACGTATTTGATATATGCAAAATCGCTGGACTGATATTGTCTTTAGTTTAATTCGTAAAATCAGAATAAATTATTTAAAATATAATTAATGCAAGAAAACTTGCACATTTGATGTTTTTTTATCAATCATGGTGCCATGACTGGAATTTGTATTTCTGATCCGTAAATATGCTGGTGTGAAGAAGCTGGAAATGCCCTTGAAAATAAGAATAGATGTTGCTATGCAGAAATGCGATTTAAATCAGACAATATTTTTAACAATTCTTTTGTGGATATAAGTTTTCTGCATAAAGAAATATTTGCGGAGATGTATTTTTTCATTCTAAAGACCAAGCCTGATGATACTTATGGCATAAAGAAATCGTATTGTTTGAAATCTGCTAATGATTTAAGGGCTTTGAGCTTGCCCAAACAGTAATGTTATTTTTGCGTATAATTCATTTGCCGAATAACTCGGCAGGTTGTACGTCTTCAGGGCGGGGTGTAATTCCCCACCGGCGGTAAATGCACAGGATTGCTTTGGTAATTTTCGTGCACAAGCCCGCGAGCGCTTGCAGTAAAACCGGTTGCAGTAAGTTTGCAGCAGTTTGCAAGGTCAGCAGATCTGGTGTGATTCCAGGGCCGACGGTCACAGTCCGGATGAGAGAAGATGCGCCTTGGAACCTGTTTCCGATTTTACTGCGCGAGCGTGATCGGGGCTCATGTGCTGCTCAAAATGCTCATGTACTTGAGTACATTCCGCTTTTTGCGCTGCGTTTTTGTTACCCTGACCCCGCTGACGCTCGCTCGCTACAGATCGTAAAAAGGTTCTTACACAAAACTCCTATGGTGAAGACCATGGGCGTTCGTGTCTGGCTATTCGTTTTTTACTCCCTGAAACGTCTTTTGCACATTTACTTTTGCCGGAGCGTTTCATTATGTTGAATACTATTAGTAATACTAGTACCACTGTTCCATCCCCCACTTCCGTTCAGCCGGAATTATTATCCCTTAGTCCTTTTGATCAGCGCCTGTCCAGGGCCTTGGCAGACCTGCGTAATGGCCGTCCTGTATTACTTATGGATGACTTTGACAGGGAAAATGAGGCAGACCTCATCGTCGCCGCCGAAAGAATCACGGTCGAATCCATGGCCAGGCTGATCCGCGATTGCAGTGGCATCGTCTGTCTGTGCCTGACAGATGACAGGCTGCAGCAACTCGATTTACCGCCCATGGTCAGCCACAATGAAAGCCGTTATGGCACAGCTTTCACGGTATCGATAGAAGCAAAGCAAGGCGTGACGACTGGTGTTTCTGCGGCTGACCGTGTCACCACTATCCTGACAGCTATCGCACCTGATGCCCAGCCTGAGCACCTGGCACGCCCTGGTCATGTCTTCCCTTTGCGTGCCGCACCCGGCGGCGTACTCAGTCGACGTGGTCATACAGAAGGCTCGGTTGATCTGGCTGCCATGGCGGGCTTGTCACCAGCAGCTGTATTGTGTGAATTGATGAACCCGGACGGCAGTATGGCCAAAGGTGGGCAAATCATAGAATATGCAGTGGCCCACGATATCGTGATACTGACTATCGATGAACTTGCCAGCTACAGAGCAACAGCCGCAGTGTAGTATCCTTGAGCTATATTGATAAAAAGAGTGTTGAGGGTGATGACCATGAGCATATTCAGAAAGTTTTGTTGCTGAGCATGTTATTAGTTGTCACTCTGAGTAATGCCTAGCCAGCATCCTGGTATAAATGGCGTAGTAATCTCAATGCCCATGTCACTTGTTCCCAGACTTCGCCAGGCGAGGGATGGGAGCAATTGGCGCAAGCTTATCTGGATGCCCGTTGCGAGCGGCCAAGGCAAGTCAGATAGATCACAATCAAACTCCTTCAACCCAGACCTGCTTCTCAAATTTTGTTACTTGTTTTTCAAAACAAGTATTGCGTATATTCGTTTCTTTGCATAAAGTTAATTTGCGGACATATTGCATGCGTCACTCTTTACTATAAGCAAGAATTGACGCAGATTCCTTATTCACCTCCGTGTTTCACTTCCTTATAACCTAAGGATAATCAGTTTCTTAGACCCTGCGCTCGACAAATTGGAAAATTTGCGTGTTGTTGGCGAAAAAATTGACTGTCCTGTTGAAACTTCAGATGGCAGCCACATGATGAAACCAGGAAATGAAGGAGTGAACATGTTGATAGAACGTGAAGCAGAGAGCTGCTACCTCGGACAGTTTATCCCCCTGCAATACCATCACAATATGCTGATGGATTTGAATCGCATGGATAATTTCAAGGCGGCGATACGACGCCAGGTATTTGAAGGCGCAAAAGTCCTGGAGTTGGGTGGTGGGACTGGCGTACTTTCCTGGTTTGCAGCGCAGGCTGCGGCCAAAGTCTATTGCGTAGAATTCAATCCTGATATGGTCGATGAAGCGCGTCGCTTGCTGGCCATGAATCGCTACGGTGATAAAGTCGAAGTCATCCACGCAGACGCTTTTGAATACTTGCCACCAGAACCTGTGGACATCGTTATTTGCGAAATGATACACGTGGCTATGCTGCGTGAAAAACAGGTAGAAGTCATAGAAAACTTTAAGAAACGCTATGTGGCAAAGTTTGGTGGCCCCTTGCCACTGTTCATTCCAGAAGCTGTTGTCATGGCAGTGCAGCCACTACAACAAACCTATGATTTCTCTGGCTACCAGGCACCGATCATTCAATTCCAGCAACCAGGCGCATTTTCTGCTGACACCGTCGAACTGGCGCAACCAGCCTTGTACAGCATTATCGATTTCAGTCAGCCCAATGACATGCACATCAAATGGGAAGGCAGTTTTACAGTGGAAAAAGCGGGCACTGTCAGCGCCTTGCGTTTTGTGACCAAGAATATTCTGGCAGTGCTGATGGAATCTTCTTCCACCATAGACTGGCTGAATCACTATATGGCACTTCCACTGGCCCAGCCAGTGACCGTGAAGGAAGGTGATCTATTGCAGGTCAGCTTCCAATATCGTGCTGGTGCTTCTATTTCTTCATTGCAAAATGCCATGCGTGTAGAGGTGAAATCCACCGCAGCTGTACGTGCCGGGCATTTGTCGCTGGCTTATGGTTGACTAATTCTGTTGGGCAATAAAAAAGAGCCTATATTTGTTTGCTCAAATACAGGCTCTTTTGTTTAATGTCACGCAGATATGATGGTCACAAAATTGTCTGTGACTTGCTCATCGGTATGAGTCTCACTTCTTTTCATACTCATCATGCATGGGTATGGTATCGCCATCTGGCTTGAGCAAATTGATGTCACGAATATTTTTCTGTACTGCAACTGCAGCGAACAGGCTCAGCAAGAATGACATGGCAAAGAAGCCTTTTTCACTCCAGTCCAGTGTGGCATTGAATAAGCCTACACCCAGCAACAGGATGGATAAACCCAATGACAACCAGCACAAGCCAAAATAAATACCAGTGACGGGTATGCCTTCAAGTTTGTCGCGCACTGATTTTTGCAGGGATACTGCAGCAAATAAACCGTACATCAGTATGGTGAAGTAATAACCTTTTTCATTTAACTGCATTGCGGCATTCCAGACGCCTGCAAGATAGGTGCCTCCACCTATAAACAATGCTGCCCAGGATGCGCCTACAAATGCACCGGTTGGTGCTTGAAGTTGAGGTTTCAAACAAGGACTCCTTGATGTAAAAGATTGAAACAGGTTGTACCGGATTTACCAGCTTTTTGCAATATTACAAATTAAAAAAACCAATAAATAAAGTCTTGTCTACGATGGACTTAATTGTGTAGATATATTTAAGGTATATGGACAAAGCCGTGTCATTCGAGTAAGGTCTGCCATTCTTGCCGACGCGGCAATTGCTTACCAGAATTCTTTTTTGTGCTTGTTGATGTCTGCTAATGAAGCAGACCTTAACTTTGTGAGCTTGTGCCATTTTAATGGAGTTAAATAATGTCTTTTCGTTTTACTGCAATATCATCTGGAATATCCTTGGCCTCGTGTGTGGCAGCAGGTTTGCTTTTGTCAGCCGCAGCCCAGGCAGCGCAGGCGTCCAAGTTCAATCTTGGTGATCTCGTCAAAAATTCCAGTGCAACCGACTGGCGTCCTCTGAATCCTGAGAATACTCTGTATCTGGAATTGCCAAAGGGCCGTGTCGTGATAGAGTTGGCACCAGATTTTTCCCCTAATCATGCGCAAAACATCAAGGCATTGGTGAGAGAGGGTTATTTTGATGGATTGGCCATCGTGCGCTCACAAGAAAATTATGTCGCACAATGGGCTGACCCTGATGAAAAACGCAAGGTGAAAACTGCCAAGCGCAAACTTGATGGCGAATTTACTGTCAAATATGCCTCCAATCTGCCATTCACTCGGCTACCTGATGTTGATGGCTATGCGCCCCAAGCAGGGCATGCGAATGGCTTTCCTGCCGGACGTGACCCCAAGGCGGGTACTGCCTGGCTAGCCCATTGTTACGCCACTGTAGGCGTTGCTCGCGGCACTGAATCGAATAGTGGTGATGGCACATCCTTGTATGTGGTAACCGGCCATGCACCAAGGCAGCTGGACAGAAATATCACCGTCGTTGGACGAGTCATGCAAGGCATGGAGTTGTTAACGACCCTGCCACGGGGCACTGGCCCATTGGGCTTTTATGAAAAAGCCGATGAACGTACGCCCATAAAGGCTATGAAAGTGGCCGTCGATGTGCCAGAAGCTGAACGAAGCAAGCTGGAAATCATTCGCACTGATACAGTCACATTCAAGTCTATTGTCGATGCGCAACGAAACCGTGGCGGCGACTGGTACAAGGTGCCAGCGGGCCATATAGATCTGTGCAATGTGCCATTGCCCGTACGTCCGCAAAAGTAAGTCGCAAACCTTGAGCGCGACCCTGTGAAATGTGGGCCTGCGCTCGGTGTGTCAGGTGTTGTCTGTGGATTGCTTTGCTTTTGCTGATAAGGTAGCGATATCAATGCCGTTTCTCATTGCCTCCAGACCAGGAGGCTCTGCATTAAACCAGAGCCAGCCAGTATCGGTTGCACCGTTATTGAGACACCACTGCTTGAATTCACCAGTGATGAAGACACTTGTAAATCCAATGGCAAGAACAAAGATCATGAAAGCGGCAGAATACAATGCCATGGTCAACAAGGAAGTATCGGGGAAGGCGCTGTGCGAAAAGATCATCAGCAATCCCATAATCAGCAGGATGCAGGCGCATAGCTTGAGAATAGTAATACGCAATTGGGACATCTCGGTTCTCCGGTGAAAGGATCAATAGGCATTTGCTGCAATTGCGCTTGCATTGTATGTCATGTAAATACTTCTTGCCGGAATGGCGATTTTCTTAAGTTCCAACCACGATAGCATTACTGACCTGGGTTGCTAAGTTCTTCATGGATGCGGTTGATTCCTTGTAAGAGGTCGTCGTTGAGACCAACTTCCAGCGCGTCAATATTCTCTCTTAACTGGGTCAGGTTGGTAGCCCCGATGATGGTGCTGGTGACAAAACTGCGTGAATAACACCAGGCCAGTGCCAGTTGCGCTGGCGTCAAACCGTGTTCACGCGCCAGTGCTGCATAGGCTTTGCTGGCCTCAAATACGCTGGGACGCATATAGCGCGGGCTCCAGGTCGGCGGGAATATCGTCAGGCGGCCATGAGCTTTTGCATCATCAATATATTTGGCGGTAAGCTGTCCGAATGCCAGTGGGCTATACGCCAGCAAGCCTACGTTTTCGCGGAAACAGGTCTCATCCAGCCCCTGTTCAAATGCGCGGTTCACCAGGCTATAAGCATTTTGTATGCTTGCGATGCGTGCGGTGCCTTGCAGTTCTGCCTGCTTGATAAATTCGCTGACACCCCAGGATGTTTCATTCGATACGCCAAAGGCGCGTATCTTGCCTTCCTTGACCAGGGCATTCAATACTGAAACTGTCTCGGCAATATCTATGCAGGGTCTTTCCAAGGCTGGATCAAATTGTTTTTGTCCAAAGATGGGGGCGTTGCGGCTGGGCCAGTGCAATTGATACAGGTCGATGTAATCTGTTTGCAGACGTTGCAAGCTGGTTTCGACGGCGGCGCGAATATTTTTTTCATTCAAATCATTTTCGCCGTTGCGTATCCAGCCCATGCCACGAGAGGGGCCTGCAACTTTGGTTGCCAGCACAATCTCGCCGCGCTTGCCGGATTTTTTTATCCAGCTACCAATGTATTGTTCGGTCTTGCCTTGCGTAGTCGCACGCGGCATGACAGGATACATTTCTGCCGTGTCGATAAAATTGATGCCGCGCTCCAGCGCATAATCAAGCTGCTCATGCGCTTCTGCCTCAGTGTTCTGTTCACCAAAAGTCATGGTGCCCAGGCAGATGGTGGATACATTCAACTGGCTATTGCCAAGTAAAATATTCTTCATGATGACAAGGATAAATTATTTATGTCCGCGCAAAGCATCTGCGCAGTCTTTTACCAATGCGGGGCCTTGATAGATCAGGCCGGAATACACTTGCACCAGTGCCGCACCTGACTGCATTTTGGCCACGGCATCGGCACCTGAGAAAATCCCGCCCACGCCGATGATAGGTATTTCGTTGCCTAGTTCGGCTTTCAGGGCACGGATCACGCGGTTCGATAATTCAAACACGGGTTTGCCAGACAATCCGCCCGCTTCTTCTGCATGCGGCAAGCCCTGTACGGCATCGCGGGTGATGGTGGTATTGGTGGCAATGACACCATCTATCTTGTGACGCAACAAGGCTTCACCTATGGTCTTGATTTGTTCTGCATCAATATCAGGGGCGATCTTCAGTGCAACAGGTACATATCGCTTGTGCTCATCGGCCAGCTTCTGCTGGGCTTCCTTGAGTTGCGACAACAACGCATCCAGCTCAGTCGCACCTTGCAACTGGCGCAGGTTCTTGGTGTTAGGGGAAGAGATATTCACCGTCACATAACTGGCATAAGGATAAACCTTGGTCAGGCAATGCAGATAATCTTCGGCAGCGCGTTCTATTGGAGTATCTGCATTCTTGCCTATGTTCAGGCCCAGCACACCTTGTTTGTCTTGGTAAAAGCGTGATGCCAGCACGTTTTTCACGAAGGCATCGACGCCGCCATTATTAAAACCCATGCGGTTGATAATCGCATCTGCCTGCGGCAGGCGGAACATGCGTGGCTTGGGGTTGCCAGCCTGCGCACGTGGCGTGACCGTGCCAATTTCTATGGAGCCAAAACCAATTGCAGCCAGACCATCAATATACGCACCATCCTTGTCCAGGCCAGCGGCCAGACCAACCGGATTGGGAAAGCGCACACCCATGACAGTGCGGGCATCCTCTGCTGGCTTTTTGGCTAGCAAACCACCCATACCCAGTTTGTTGACACGCTGCAGTGCAGGTAAAGTCAGGTGATGGGCATTTTCCGGATCCATGGCAAACAGGGCAGGGCGGATCAGGGAATAAAGAAGTTTCGCTGGCATGTAAATGTATGAAGAAGAAAAGTTGAAAATAAAAATTGATCGGCAGGCGAGAAGGGAGGCTTCACAGCTCCCGCAAAGTCTGCCAGCGCCCCTGCATCAAGGCATCAAGGGGGCGGAAATTGGTCTTGTAGGCCATCTTGGGGCTGGCAGCTATCCAGTAACCCAGATAGACATAGGGTAGCTTCAACAAGCGCGTTTGCTCTAGCTGCCACAAGACATTGTAAGTACCATACGACGCAGTAGCATCATCCGGGTCATAAAAGGTATATACCGACGACAAGCCATCTGTCAGGACATCAATAATGCTGACCATGCGCAAGACATCTTTATCGTCCCTGAATTCAACCAGGCGGGTATTCACCCGGCTTTGCAGCAAGAATTGCGCATACTGGTCGCGGCTGTCATTGTCCATGCCGCCGCCAGAGTGGCGCTCACTCTGATAGCGCTGATATAGCTCATAGTGTTCATGCACATAACTCAAGCTGCTGACGCGTGCATGCAAGTTGCCATGTTTTTTCCAGGCCCGGCGCTGGCTGCGGTTGGTTTCAAATTCATTGACGCGCACACGCACTGGTGTGCAAGCCTGGCAGTTATCACAATGCGGCCGGTAAATAAAAATCCCGCTACGACGAAAACCACTCTTCACCAGCTCTGAATACGCATCTGCATTAATCAGATGTGCAGGCGTTGCCACTTGCGAACGCGCCTGCAAACCTTCCAGATAACTGCAAGGGTAGGGTGCTGTTGCATAAAACTGTATGCTGGCGAAGGGGAGTTCGTTAAGCTGGGTCACGGGCTGATCTTGTTGGCTATGGTCCAATTGCTAATCGCTGGCAAGGCACTGGCATGTTCCACCCAGCGCAAAAATTCGGTTCTGCTGATCGCTTTTGCGCCCAGAGATGCCAAATGTGCCGTCTCTTGCTGGCAGTCTAACATTTTCACCCCATGTTCACGCAAGAAAAATACCAAGTGTGCCAAGGCTATTTTGGATGCATCGGTAACCCTGGCAAACATCGATTCACCATAAAACATGCGGCCTATGCAAACACCATAGGCACCACCCACCAGCTCTCCATCCAGCCATACTTCTGTGGAATGGGCATATCCCAGCTTATGCAAGTCACAATAACCCGCGACGATATCTTCAGAAATCCAGGTGCCATGCTCTTCCCCGCGTGGCGCAGCACAGGCGCGCATGACACTTCAAAGGCAGTATCAAAGCGCATTACCCAGCGCGGGTCTTTGCTGACCTGGCGCAGGCGCTTCTTCAGACTGAGTGACAATTTGAAATCCTGCACCTGCAAGACCATGCGCGGGTCGGTAGACCACCACAAGATAGGTTGCCCATCAGAAAACCACGGGAAGATGCCATTCTTATACGCATATAGCAGACGCTCTGCCGACAAATCCGCACCTGCTGCCAGCAAACCCGCAGCACCGTCTTTTTCTGTCAGCGCGGTGCTGGGGTGGGGGAAGGGACTGTCAGTTTCCAGCCAGGGAATCACGCAGCCCCCATCATAGCTTGCACCAAAACAACGCCATTTTTCAGTGCGTCAAACTTATTCATCAAATAATCATTTTTAAAAAATCGCATTAAATCAATCACTTATAAGTTTCACCAAATTGGAATGTATTTTGCTTTATCAGTGCATCTTTGATTCAAATTTGCACTTATATTGGGAGACATTTTGCATGAATGCACAAAATAGCAGCGCGGACGCTTTGTTTATCTTGCTGGGCGCAATCATGATACTAGCAATGCATGCCGGTTTTGCGTTTTTAGAATTAGGCACCGTGCGCAAGAAAAACCAGGTCAATGCCCTGGTCAAGATACTGGTTGATTTTGCCGTATCCACTATCGCCTACTTCTTTGTCGGTTATACCATCGCTTACGGTGTGCAGTTTTATTCTGGAGCTGAAGTACTCATCGCCAAAAATGGTTTTGAAATGGTCAAGTTCTTTTCCTTGCTGACTTTTGCCGCTGCCATTCCCGCCATTATCTCAGGCGGGATTGCCGAACGGGCAAAATTTCACCCGCAACTGATCGCTACAGCCTTGCTGGTGGGCGTCTTGTATCCCTTCTTTGAAGGCATAGCCTGGAACCAGCGTTTTGGCATACAGGCATGGTTGAAGGCGATGTTCTCTGAAGAGTTTCACGACTTTGCCGGCTCCGTCGTCGTACATGCCTTTGGCGGCTGGGTCGCCTTGCCTGCCGTTTTGCTGCTGGGCGCACGCCGTGGTCGCTATATGAAAAACGGCGCAATTGCAGCCCACCCACCATCCAGCATTCCTTTCCTGGCGCTGGGTGCCTGGATACTTACTGTAGGCTGGTTTGGCTTCAACGTCATGAGCGCACAAACCATGGACAAGATGAATGGCCTGGTCGCCATGAATTCGCTGATGGCCATGGTAGGCGGTACGCTGGTTGCCTTCCTCCTCGGCAAGAATGACCCAGGTTTCGTCTACAACGGCCCCCTGGCTGGCCTGGTTGCAGTTTGTGCCGGTTCTGACCTCATGCATCCCTTGGGTGCTTTAGTTACTGGTGGGATAGCCGGTGCCATCTTTGTCTGGATGTTCACCTGGACACAAAACAAATGGAAGGTCGATGACGTACTGGGTGTCTGGCCACTGCATGGCCTGTGCGGTGCCTGGGGCGGCATAGCTGCCGGTATCTTTGGATTAAAGTCTGTGGGCGGCCTTGGCGGCGTCAGCTTCATGTCGCAATTGTTGGGCACCATCATGGGTGTTGCTATCGCTTTTGTTGGCGGCTATATCATCTACGCCAGTCTGAAAAAATTCATAGGCATACGCCTGGAGCCTGAAGAAGAATTTGATGGCGCCGATTTGGCTATACACAAAATCTCATCGACTGCAGAACGCGAAACCAGTTGGTAATGACGAAAGTAATGAAGAAAATAATGACGAAAAAAATGGGCGATTGAAAATGTCGCCCATTTTTTTGATGCAAGCCCAGCCATTCTCATTTCAATCATGCAGCATGGGTTTGAAAATATCGTGCTCATGCATCTTAAAGCGTCCGCCATCCTTGACCTTCGCCAGGTCTTCAAAAAAAACCTTCAGTGTATGGCCTATGGTGGGGAAGGCGATGTCATCCCAGGGAATCTGCTCTTCAGTGAATAATGCCACTTCCAGGCTCTCGACCCCCGCTGCGTAATTCAAATCCAGCAAGGTGGCGCGGTAAAACAAATGTACCTGATGTACATGCGGCACGTTCAAGATAGAGAACAGCTCATGCAATTTGATATTGGCACCGGCTTCTTCTTCAGTCTCACGCTGCGCCGCCTGCGCCGTGGTCTCATAATTTTCCATGAAACCTGCAGGCAAGGTCCAGAAGCCCAGGCGCGGTTCTATTGCCCGCTTGCACAATAATATCTTGGTGACACCATCTTCTTCCCAGACGGGAATGGATCCCACCACCATCTTCGGGTTTTGATAATGGATAGTGCTGCAAGCCGGGCAAACAAAACGCTCACGGGTATCATCAACAGGGATTTGCAAGACCACCGGGGACGCGCATTCAGAACAGAATTTCATGGGCAAAAAGAGTCAAAATTGGCGAATCTGTAAAGTGTAACACCTGTCCGCAAAAGTGCGGCAAAAGTCCTATTCCCATAAAAGAATTGCGCGGAGCAGCAAAATCATGTATAGTTTCATTCTTCAGACGCGGGGTGGAGCAGTCTGGCAGCTCGTCGGGCTCATAACCCGAAGGTCGTAGGTTCAAATCCTGCCCCCGCAACCAAGTATTCAAGCTCTTGATTAGAAATGATCAAGGGCTTTTTGCTTTGTGCTGCGAGACTATTATTCATGCTGCTGGAAATACCTGCGTGGATTGCTATTTGCGCCATGCAGCTATTTTCAAAAATAGACATGAATTTTGACCGGTGTTAAATCATGATGCCAGTTCCTTGTGATTCCCTACATCAAGCAGTCTGGCTGGCGTTAAGGCAGCAATTGTGGCCAGACGGCACAAGCGAGGAACATCTTATTGAAATGTCTGAATTGCTGAAATCACCGGATCGCTATGCGCAGTTTATTGAATGTGACGAGGCAGGTGAGGCGCCGGGCATGGTCGAAGTGTCACTCAGGAGTGATTGTTTCAATGGAACCGACACAAGCCCCGTGGCTTTTCTTGAGGGCTTGTTTGTCGTGCCGCAAGCAAGAAAAAAAGGAATCGCCCGCGCCCTGGTTGCTGAGGCAGAACACTGGGCAAAAACAAGGGTTGCAGCGAATTTGCATTTGACGCTCTACTGGAAAATACCGCCAGCCACGACATGCACTCGGCACTAGGTTTTGCTGAGACTGAGTGGGCCGTTTACTTCAAGAAGCGCTTGGCATAGGCCCGGTGGATGCATTTAAAAACCTGGGGAATCGTCATTGGGACATCTTCCTCTGTGGTTATACATATCAATCGCGGGTCGGCTCAAAGCAAGTAGTGATAGCGCAGGGTTGGTACATTCGTAGTAATGCCGTTTTTTTGCTCTAAGTTACAATCCAACAGGGGCAGGTCAGATATTTGCCAGCAAAAACAATTTATACCAAATATGACATCAACAAAAAACATACTTCCTGAAAGTACTGCGATTTCTGTTAATCGAATACATTTACCATTTCTTGACGGCATGCGTGCGCTGGCAGCCTTGTGGGTGATGCTGGGGCATTCACACTTATTTGCTTATGGCTGGTTAAATCATACTAATTCTTTGATGAAGCCCTTAAACGTCCTTCTGTATTTGCATTTGGCCGTTGTCGTATTTCTGGTGTTATCAGGATTCTGCCTGGCTTTGCCAGTAATCCAGAATGGCATTAGCTTAAGAGTGTCATATCGAGAATTTTTTCAATCAAGAGCGCTCAGGATTTTGCCTCCTTATTTCGCGACTTTGATTCTGATCTTGATTATGAATTATTTTTTCCCTATAGCCACGTGGGCACGTAATGCATCTGGACTGACTTCAACAATTTCATGGCAAGTTCTTGCGGTGAATTTCAGTTTGATGCAAGATTTTTTTCCGCAACTGAATACGATTAATGGACCATTCTGGAGTATTGCAACTGAATGGCATCTGTATATGCTTTTTCCTGTGTTGATACTGATTTTGCGCCGGTTCGGTGCATCGACGTTTCTGATTCTGGCTACCATTGTCGCCTGGGGGCTTACCTGGTTTGCTGAGCATCCACCAGTTTTTTTTCATGAGAATCAAATATCCATCCTCCATCCACCGTATTTTATTTTTTTGTTTGCAATGGGAATCTTTGCCGCCTGGGTGGTTTATGTGCAGCAATCGCAAGACAAGGTGCAAAAAAGAGGCTTGATATTTTCCGTTGTCGGCGGGTTATTCTTCGTCTACTTCTTGTATTTGCTTCAGAAATTCTCCATTTTTGATGCAAAAAGTGCTGGAGCATTCTTTGACAGGACCAAGGTGATAGATACCAGTTTTGCGGTCGTGGTTGCTGTGTGTCTGGCTGGGTTGGCAAGAACTTCTACGAGGAATTGGCTCAGGAGATTTCTTGAGCAAAAGCTACTCACAGGCATGGGAAAATTTTCTTATTCGCTTTACCTTGTTCATATCCCTATTTTTGCAACAGTTCACCACTACATCGAAGAAATGCATTTGCCTACAAATTTGCAGCACCTGCATTTCATTTTGCTCAGCGTCGCGGGAACTATCTTGTCGCTCGGGTTTGCGTGGGGATTTGCCAGAATTTTTGAAACTCGTTTATGGTTGAGGCCTATGGTGTGGTCGTCAGCATTGCGAAGAAAAAGTCTGACGCAAGGCTGAACTGGGGGGGCGATCAGTGCAGGACAATCGCACGTATGTCGAGCGTCAAAGAACCGATAATTAACTCCGGGTCATGTCTGCGAATATGCGGGGCTATTCGCATCTACACAGCTTATGGAGCTCAGCAGATCATGTGCATTCATGCGTTTGTGAACGGGTTGGGTTTAATGGGGTAGGTTGAAGCTAGAGTATCTGAAACGATGCCTTTGACTATTGCGATGAGCGTACAAACTTTAATGCGCTGTCTATATTGTCCGGACAATATTCATTCCAGCGAGGATGATTTTGTAGCCATTCGATGAAATGAACAAGGCAGGTGATCTGCTTTTGAGTGCGGCTTGGAAGCCGCACTTCTGCATCATCTTGAAATTTCGGATCTGGTCTGAGATGGCAATTCATGGACTCGGTCTCAAGCGCGTTGTATTCAGCTTCCATCTTGCCAGGCAAGAATGCGCAGAAACGACGGACAATGGTGTAGCTGATCGGCGAAGCTTGCAGGGGATTCAAGGCAATAGCATATGGAGGCATGTATTTTTTTGTGAGGCATGGGAATATAACCTCTACGCAAGGTCATCACAACATACGTGCAAATATGCTGCGCTATGCGCAGGCATGAGTTGGCGAGATCGTCGGGCAGGCTCTCAAAACCAATAGCCTTGAGAGCCTTGTGCGCAGATGTTTAAGCTTGGTATAGCTTGGATAATGCCTTATTTCGGCGTCTTGTTGTCAAATCATTTCAGGATGATTTGCGTGCGCTGAATCGATAAATCCCGGATTACCGGCATGTGCAAGGCATCATCCATTGGTTTTGCAAGCACCGTGCGGATAGGCTCGGCATATTGAACCACAGTCGCATAGTCGTCCAGCTTGAAACGGCCCATGATCGGATACAGCTTGGCATACTGCGGCAGAATGAATTGGATGCAATTATCCCAAGTCGGGCTATCGGGGAAGGTCTGCTGGCTAAACAGCAGGATACTAATCAAATCGTCGGGATGCTGGGTGTAACTTTGCGCGATAGTCTGATCGGCAAAATTGTAGCGCACAAAGTAAATTTGCCCATCGACGTTTTGACTGGCGCGCGGAAAACCAGGGTCAGTGCCAACGATTTTCAATTCGGCCATGCCTTGCGCATTGGTCAACACAGGCGCAGCGCTGAAAGACAAGGCACTTTGCGGTATCGCGATGTTTTTCAATCCAGAAGTGCCGCCAGTACCCATGGTATTGCTAGTGTATTTCACGGAATCTTCCGGCGACATCAGCGTTGCCTGGAGGCCGATATTGGCTGCAGGTTGCCCAAACTTGGTGGCATATAAGCGAACCAGCGCCGTTTCGCCGTTAGCTCCCGACGTAATACCGGGGTTCATCCTGAAAACAAACTGATCGGCCCGCAAATTATAGCCATGGACATTTTCTGCCAGCCAGATAATTTGAAAAAATGTATTTTTTCCCACCAGACCCAAGGGCATCGTCAGTACCCCCTGTTCCGCCTGCTGCACAGTCAAGCCAGGTGGCAGTAAGGCGTGATTGACTTTCACCGTCAGAATGCCACCGCTCACTGTCATCAACTCTGCCATCTGGGTCGGGTCGTTTGGCAAAGCGGCGATAGTAACAGTATTGTTCAAACTAATGCCCGTCTCCTGACTTTGATCAAAATAGACCAAAAACAGATCGCCCAACGCATACAAGGCAACCCCGAAACCCTGCGCTGGGTCGCTATAACCGGGCTTATCGGTGGCGAGCGAGTTGCCCAGATTAACGGTGATCAATACTTCCTTGCTATCCTTGCTATCCTTGCTATCCTTGCTATCGCTCAGCACCTGCGTGCAGAACGGGGCAAAATTACATTGGGTATTGTTATTGGGCAGCGCAATCGGCGCCATCATGCGTGATGGCGTATAAAACACAGGGGTCGCCGTAGCCTGCGGCCCTATCGTGCCAGTTAACAAACCGGTTGGAAACGTAGTATTGATGTTCGGCGGTGGCACTGGCGACGGTGGCGGTGCCAGGGTCGTTGCCAGGATAGTGGCGCGATAGGTATCGGCGTCGGCTTGCCCTAACAAAATAGTGAGCCGATTATTGACATACGATTCAGTCGGAACCTGGCCCAGCTTGGCAGGTAAGCCATTACTACCGAGGTTCATGAAATATCGGGTCATGGGCAGTAATTTGTCAACGATATTGGCGGGTACGCCTTTTTTCACCAATGTCTGCAAGGTATCCGTATTGAACAAATAGATCACTGGCGCATTATTATGCGCATTCACCACAAAATTGACGCTCAATTGTTGTGGCGATTGTTGCTGGAGCAGGCTGAGAAATTTAGACTGTGGTTTTGCCGCAGTCGTCCAGCTCAAATTGGTCAAGCTTGATTGATATACTCCGCAACCACTGCCTGAGCTTCGTGGGCCGTTGATTGCCTGCGCCCAGACCGCGTTATACGAGCCAGCGACATAATCACCGCGGACAAAATCGCTGATCGATGCCGGGTTGGCGCTAATGCCAGCCACTTGCAAGCTCAGTCCCCATATTTCGCTGGTATTTTGCTGATCCGGGTCGAGGTCAACCAGTTTGGGTGCTGCCATCGCATACGCGGCAATGACTGGTTGGCCAATCACAGTATCAACAGCAGGGTCGGTGGTTTCGTCGCCAGGGCCATAGACTACCTTGGTGACAAGACAGTTTTGCAAATCAAAAATACCGGTGCCGTTCGGATTCCAGTAAAGCTGCAGTTTTGCGATGTCATTATTCGCATCGGTATAGTTGTCCGGTGTGTTGTTCACCGTGCTTGGATCAGCCAAAAAGCCACCGCTAAAGTGCAATCTTGGATAGGTCAAATAGCTCATGTTAATTCCTCTATTTTTTGAAAACGGGTTTTATTTTTTAGGGCCACCGTTGGCGGCGCATATTGCGTTGCTTGGTAGCATGCCCGTGCTGCAACCTTTGGTTTTCAGATTCAGTAAATTGAAGATGTGAGAAAGCCCGGCTGGCGGCAACTGGACTTTGATTGCCTCACTCAGTGACTGGCCTTTACTCTTGCCATCCTGATTATGGCAACTGAAGCAATTGTAGGGATTTTGAATATTGGAGACACCATTTTGCACATAGGTTTCCATGCTATTGTTCGCGCCCGACAAGGACCCGACCTGCACCTGCATCGAGGGCGGCAAGGTCCCCCTGGCTGTCCATACATTGCCGACCAGTGAATAATTGGCCCACAATTTATTCGCGTCACCTGCAGGCAATGCCGCCAGCATTTTTTGCACTGATATATCCAATGCCTGCAAATTGGCGGTGCTTGGCTGTATGACAAACTTTTGGGTATCCGGGTCGCAAATATAGCCAGGCGGCGGAGTGGAGCTACAATTCAAATTGTTGGGCATGGTACCAATGGTCGGGTCGCCCCAAGGGTGCATGGTGCAAACCTGGGTGGCCTTACCTTCGGCATAATGATTGGGGGTGCAGTTGCCGCCAGTGCAGCTGGGATTATAAAAAGTCCAGTTTCCGCCCAGAGGGGGTTTGGCATCGGTCGTGGAACAATACGGAGCGTTATTACGGTGTTCAAAGGTACCCCAGATAAACTCTGGTTGGGTCGGTGTCTTGCTCACGATATGCATGCCCACCAGACCCAGATCCACATTTTCCATGCAGTTCTTGTCGGGTGACTTGACTGAACCCTTCGTGCTATAAAAGGTCTTGCCTGCCATTTCATCGGGCGTCAAAATTTTCCATGCGGTTTTCAATTGCATTGCGCCGGAGGGGAACTCCAGATCCGGGTACAAGCCTGGAATATCCACTACCTTGTAACCAGGCGGATCAACCAGATCTGGCGCAAGAGTCAAACTGCACTGCGCCTGGTATAAACCGCAACCGGTGATGAAGTCATAGCTCGGTTTATTCACCGATACGCCGTAAAAAACCCGGTTCAGCGATTTGTCGATCAATGGTTGCCCAACTCCCGCCTGCAAGGTCAGATTAGAAAAAACATAGTTCTGTTTTAAGCTCTGTTTTAAGGTGGATGGTCCTTTGCAATACGTCGGTTTGGGTACTTTTCCCCATGCGGTCGGAGTCTTGCCCGGATCAACAAAAATGCCATAACTAGGCATAAAGGTTTCAAATTGCAAAACCTTACTGCCTGTTGCTACCGGCTGCACCAAATACAGCATGGCCTGCCACATATACTGCTGGAAACTGCAATTATCAGTATTCTGCACGTCGCCCGGCAAGGACGGGTTGCTGACCCACGTGGAACTGGCATTGCAGCTTAAGGTACTGGTACTTGAAGCCGGGCTCTGTTGTGCCAGAGCGATTGAGGGAAGTGCGGTGATGATGCTGATGGCAGCAATTGCAATGACAGCAGCCGAGCTTATCGAGCTTATTAAGAAACGGCGCTGAGGGATGATTTTTTTCATAAACATTCCATTCTTTGTGATAAGGAAGCTTGTTGGCATTTCTGACGGAAGACATCCTCCCGCACAACCATTTGCGCAAATGCCGTATGTCCAAAAAAGGGCTTAGCGGCTTTGATGAAAAAATACGTCAAAAAAAGTCGAAAAGAGCATCAAAAAAGTATCAAAAAAACATCTATAGACTGCATGTCCAATCTGATCTGAGGCGGTGCAATATGGCCTCAACCAACGGTCAAACTGCTACTTTTTGATAATTCAGGAAAAAATTAAATAATGTGGTACGCCATCACCAGCGTTGATGCAGATCGGGGCTTTGATAATGCCAATACCGTTCACAGGTTCACTGACATGGACTGCGCCATCGAGTGGGCTGTAACAGTCCACTCGCCGCCGCGGTTGGCCATGCTTTCAGATGGCCAACAATACTGGGATGGCAGATCGTTCTTTGCGCACTATCGAGAAAAACAACTTTGCTGCCACCGACAGTGATAACAATATCTGCTTCAATGACCAGGGAAGTGCTGGGCGCGCTTTGGACAACGCCGGGTAAGCTAGTATTGGACATGGCTTCTCAAGTTTAATCCTGCGTCAAATAGAGAACGAAACGTTTAATTTCAATTTTCTTGAAGCAATTGCTAGAGCCTGAGGGATGGGAGGCTCCACTAATACCAAGATGCAAATCCCGCCAATACGATATTTGGCTGGACTCCATGACAAAGCTCAGGGATGTATAAGCTATGATGTAAAATACACCATTATTTATATTTAATCAATTAATAAATTGATATTTTAAAAAGCAAATTTTAAGCATGCGGGTTGCATGCTCTATTAAGCGTAGGGGGCTGGCGTGGAGGTGAATCGCCTGCATGGACGATGCCAAGCCGAGTGCCTGTCTATTTGATGATGACGCTGTCTGTTATGTCTAGATTAAGGCGGATATCAATGGAGTTGTGATTGTTGAAGTTCACAATAAACCGTCTTTGGCGCAAATATTCGTTAAGGAAAATTCTTGTCTCAGTATTCTTAGCCAAAAACCTCACTTTGCAAGGTCGACGGCAAAACAATCCTGAATGTGGTTCCGCTACCTATGACGCTTTCCACCTCTATCTTCCCATTCAAAACCCCGCACACGATATTGTGTGCGATATACAGGCCCAGGCCAGAACTGCCTGCGCCTAGTTTGCTGGTGAAAAAAGGGTCGAAGATGCGTGGCAGGTTGTGAGGTGGTATGCCTGTGCCGTCGTCTGTGATGCTGATTTCTGTGCTGCTGTCTGCCTTGTAGTGAGCGGTGATGTGGATGCTGCCTTTGTCTCTGCCTTCGAATGCATGTGCCATGCAGTTGCTTAGCAGGCTTTGCACGGCCTGGCCTAGCAAGGCGGGTAGGCTGGTTATGTGTATGTGGTCGGCAATGTCGCACGTCAGTTGTATGGATTGTTACCTCATGGGCGTGCTGAATGTCTGGCTGATTTCTGTGATCAGTTCTGCGACCGAAAACTCCTGCATGTCAGCGGTGGTGTGGTCAACGGCGATTTGTTTGAAGCTGCTGACCAGGTCGGAGCGCGTTGCAGGTTGCGTTGCAGGATCAGGCTGGCTTCCCTGGCGTCGGCCATGTATTTTTCCAGGGTGCTGCGCTTCAGGCCTTTGGCATAGGTGGTGGAAAAGTCGCTAGTGCTTTCTGCCAGCCAATATACCCCTTGCGACTGCGATTCTATCAATAACATGAGATGAGACAGTATGTCTGCCAGTGCTGCACCTTTGGCGATCATTTCCAGCGACTGATTTTGTCCCTTGCGCAGAGTTTCTGCCAGTTGAATTTTGTTGCCATCATTGCTGTTGACGATGGTAGTCGAGGTGTCCTCAAAAGGCTTTTTGAGTGTTTGCATGCGTGCTGCCATAGTCTGGTTCATACATCCATTCCTGGTCAGGTGGTTTGGATCGCGATACTTTACTCTAAGCTGATTGTGTACTTATTGCAAGTTTGTGGTGTCGGGGCAGGCTTTGTCAGTGATTTTTGCTGGATTGAAAAAGGGTGGCTTCCCTTGCGAGGCACATGCAGTAAAAGTGAGTAAAATGAAAACTATTATTGCAAAGTCTGAATTTAGCTTAGCAAGGAGAAGTGCCATGAGTATTGAGCTGGACCACACGATAGTCCCTTCACATGACAAGCTGGCTTCGGCAAAGCAGTTGGCTGATTTGCTGGGTGTGCCCTGGGCGCCAACGGCTTTGGGGTCATTTGCGCCGGTGTTTGTGAGTGAGGGCTTGACGCTGGATCTCATCCGGACTGATGAAGATTTCTCTGTCTATCACTTTTGCTTTCGGGTCAGTCAACTGCAGTTTGATGAAATACTGGGGCGTATCAAGGCTGCCAGCATTCCTTATCGCAGTTCTGTGCGTGGACCCATGGATATGCAAATCAATACCGATTATGGCGGGAATATGATTTACTGGAATGAGCCTGATGGTCATCAGTGGGAAATGCTGACGGTGAGTTATGCGCGGCAGTCAGATTAAGGTTTGATGGTTAATTTAATTGCAATGTAATCGTAGGTTAATTTTATTGTAGCTAAGCTTGCCCAGATTTTTCCGTGCAAACTTCCTGAATGCGTGGTAATCTCACCCTCTTGAAGTTATATGCAGAATGTTGTTGGAAGGCTTGTGGTTGGCTTTCCGGGTTTGGTGCAGATTTGGGGTGTGCGCAGCTAATACGCGTTTTCACCCCGTTGCAGACAGAATTATTGAAAAAAGCCACGTTACAGCGTGGCTTTTTTATTGGTTATTGACGATATTTTTGATCGTCTGCTAATTTCTGGACTACAATCCAGTGTCTACTAATTTTAGGGATTGTGCGCTGCTAAGTTCTTTGCGCGCTCCATGCAGTCCCGGCCGCCCGCATGAAGGGCGTTGCTACCAGGTTGGTGGCAACAAATTTAATACAATACTGGTGTGAGTAATGGCAAAGATGGTAACTGGTGTATCAGTTGCCTTGCTGCATGACATCAACTAAATAAAATAAACCCGTGTACTTTAATATTGCATGAATACTGCTGAGGCAAAACGAGTCCTCGAAACAGCCTTGTTATGCGCGCCAGAGCCGCTAACAGTCAATACCATGAAAAAGCTGTTCCAGGATGCGGATGATCAAGGTGATGTGGTCGGCGCGGATACCATCAAACTGATGCTTGAAGGCTTGCGCCAGGACTGGTCTGACAAGGGTATAGAGTTGGTTGCTTTGTCGACAGGCTGGCGTTTTCAAAGCAAGCCAGAAATGCGCGCCTATATAGATAGGTTGAACCCGGAAAAGCCACCAAAGTATTCAAGAGCAACGCTGGAAACCCTAGCGATTATTGCTTATCGTCAACCGGTAACACGCGGCGACATAGAAGAAATTCGTGGTGTGACCGTGGCGTCGCAGATGATCAAGACCCTGGAAGACCGTGGCTGGATAGAGAGTATAGGTCACCGGGATGTGCCGGGACGTCCATCATTGTTTGCTACGACCAAGCATTTTTTGGATGACCTTGGCTTGTCTTCACTGGATCAATTGCCGCCTTTGCAGCAAGTGAGGCGGGATGCCGAGGAAGAGCTGGTTCCTGAATTGGCGGCTTTGGGTGGCGGCATGTTTGCTGCTGTTGAAGCAGATGCATTGGCAGTGGAGCCTGTAGTCGATGGTGAGCCTGCTCCTGATGCTGAAATGCTTGTGGTTTCTGATGCGAAGCCTGCGATGCAAGATTTTCAGCAACTGCAGCAGCAACAGATAGAGACTGTGCAAGATATGGAAGTTGAGTCTGAGCAAGGGTTGCAAGAGGACGTTAGCGCTGAAATTGATGCTGCGACGAACGCAGAAGAGATTGCAGAAGTCGACGCAGAAGTGCAGGCTGAAATTGCAAGCGAAGCAAAAATTGTAGAAGTATCAGAAGAGATGCCAAGAGAAGTAACTGAAGAAATAAGTGAGGTTGGGGGAGATTCTCAACCTGTCACGCAATTGAGTGATCAGGTAGCCGATACTGCGGCACCGGATAGTGTACCGGGCGCTGCAGCGAGTCAGTTGCCTCCAATAGAACTGAAGAATGAATCCAATGAATCCTGAAGATGTGAATGCTGACCAAGCTGATGGTGCCGGCGCAAATGACAATGGCCCTGCTGGTGGCGATGACGCAAAACCGGTAAAGCGCGCTGCGCGTGCCCCGCGTACCGGTGTAAGTCGATCCAAGCCTAAGCAAGAGCATGCAGAGCAATCAGCAGGGGCTACAGAAGTAGCAATGGCAACTGTAGCAGCGACAGCATTAGCCGTTGATGCTGAAGAAGCGCCAGTTAAAAAAGCACGTGCCCCGCGCGCGCCGCGTACTCCTAAAGAACCTGGGGCAGCGCCACGCGCCAGCCGTAGCAAGGCTAAGATTGCAGATGTTGCCGCGGATCAAGTAGTTGTTGTGCCGGAAGCTCCTGTAGTTGTCGAGCCTGTGGTGCGCACTGAGCAAGTAGCTGAGCGCAGCGAACGCGCACCTCGCACAGAACGTCCGCCCCGCACAGAGCGTGCGCCAAGGGCGGAGCGGACAGAGCGGGGAGAAAAAGCTGAGCGCCCAGTCCGCGCTGACCGTGGTGAGCGTACTGATCGCGCAGAGCGCCCGGATCGTGGCGAGCGCACCGAACGTACTGAGCGTGGTGACCGCAATGAACGTGGCCCACGTCAAAATGCTGGTCAGCCAGGCGCCAATAAATCCAATCGTCCGCAACAACAAACGCGCGGTGGTCGTCCAGGTGCTGGCAATGATGCCGATGACGTGTTTTCCTTCGTCACTTCCGAGGCGTTTGACTCAGGTGGTGGGGATGATGCCAAGGGCAAAGGCCGTGGCAAGCCAGTGCGTCGTGATCTGACTGCGGATGATGACGCACCTAAATTGCATAAGGTATTGGCTGAAGCTGGCCTAGGTTCGCGCCGCGACATGGAAGAGCTGATTGTTGCTGGCCGTGTCTCCGTGAATGGCGAGCCGGCCCATATTGGCCAAAGAATTCTGCCGACTGACCAGGTGCGTATCAATGGCAAGCCCATTATGCGCAAAGTCAGTAAAAAACCACCGCGTGTACTGATTTATCATAAGCCGGCTGGTGAAATCGTCAGTACCAATGATCCTGAGGGTCGTGCATCCGTATTTGAAAGCTTGCCAACCATGAAGGTTGGCAAATGGCTGGCGGTTGGTCGTCTCGATTACAACACTGAAGGTTTGTTGCTGTTCACCACATCCGGTGACCTGGCAAATCGCCTGATGCATCCGCGTTATGGTATCGAGCGTGAATACGCCGTGCGTACCCTGGGTGAATTGGAAGAGGGTATGCGTCAGCGTCTGCTGGCTGGTGTTGAGCTGGAAGATGGCTTGGCGCAATTCTCCAAAATCACTGATGGTGGTGGTGAGGGTGTTAATAAGTGGTATCGCGTCATCATTGGTGAAGGTCGCAACCGTGAAGTGCGTCGCATGTTCGAAGCGGTCGGTTTGACAGTTTCACGTCTGATACGTACCCGTTATGGTGCCATGACCCTGCCTGCCAACCTCAAGCGCGGTCGCTGGGAAGAGTTGGAAGAGGATGCAGTCCGCGCCTTGTTGAAGCTGAGTGGTCTGGAAAAAGCCGGTGGCGATAAGCCTGCTGCGCCAGCCAAAGGCGGCAAGCCATTTGGCAATAAGGCGCCCGGCTTTGGTACTGGTCCAATTAGCCAGAGGCAAGTTGGCTTCCCTATGTCAAGTGGCCGTGCTGAGCGTGCTGAATATGGTGCGGGTCGTGGTGGCAATGCCAACGGCAACAATGCGTATGGCAACAAAACTGGTGGTAATTCAGGTAATGCGCGTAATGGCGCTGGCAATAATGCCAACAACGCTAACGGCAAAAAGCGCAGCCGCCAGCCAGATCCGCTGCAAACGGCACTGGGTTTTCCTGATGCTGGACAGCGTCGTGGCCCTACGTCCCGTGGTAGTGGTCAGGCCATAGGGCAGGGAATTGCAGCGCGCAGGCGCTCACGTGGTGCGTAATGTTTTTCGGTTGTTTTAAGCGTTTTGCAGTAGCGGGACGTGTTGAAATTACCTCGTTTTCCATTGCGACGAGGTAATTTATCGTTTATAATCTTGTAGTTAGCAGATTCTGCCTTTATTTGAATTTAAATCAGGGCGCTACAAAAAAAGATGGGCAGTTGCCCATTTTTTTTTTGGTTTTAGCGATTGATATCGTGTTGAGAGAGTTGCGGCGCAGCGCTCAATAGCCCGAATCGCCAGGCCTGTAGCGGGTTTCGCCCGGTTTGCAAATTGTCAGTGTGTTTTTCGGAGAATAAGTTTGGCTTTGTTGGATTTGATAGAAAAGACCGTCAACGGTACCGGATATGATCTGGTGGACTTTGAACAGGCCGAGCGCGGCCTGTTCCGGGTTTATATTGATTATTTGCCGGAAGATTTAGAGCGCGGCAATATCACGGTGGAAGACTGCGAAAAAGTCAGTCACCAGTTATCGCATGTGCTGACGGTTGAAAACGTCAATTACAGCCGCCTTGAGACTTCTTCTCCTGGTCTCGACAGGCCACTCAAAAAAATCGCTGACTATGTGCGTTTTGCTGGTGAGAAAGCCAATGTGAAATTGCGCATGCCCATGCCGGGTACGCCAAATCGCAAAACTTTCGAAGGCATCTTGCACGAACCTGAAGGTGAAAATCTGAAGCTGGAATTTGAAGTAAAAGATGGGTCGGCCATGCTGGAGTTTACGCTCGCCGATGTGGATAAGGCACGCCTCGTGCCGCAAGTGGATTTTAGGAGTCGCAAAGCATGAGTCGTGATTTGTTGTTATTGGTGGATGTGCTGGCGCGCGAAAAGAACGTCGATGAAGAGGTTGTTTTCGGATCGCTGGAACATGCTTTGGCGCAAGCGACAAAAAAACGTTTTCCCGGTGAAGTCGATATTCGCGTAGAAATCGATCGCGACACTGGTGAATTCAGGTCTTTCCGCCGCTGGCACGTGGTGCCGGATGAAGCAGGTCTGCAATTGCCAGATCAGGAAATTCTGCATTTTGAAGCGGTAGAAGACGACCCTGAAATTCAGGTCGATGATTACATCGAAGAAGAAATTGAATCGGTCGATTTTGGCCGTCGTTTTGCGCAAGACACCAAGCAAGTTGTCTTGCAACGTATCCGTGATGCAGAGCGTGAACAAATTCTGGCTGACTTCCTGGAGCGTGGTGATTCCCTGGTAACAGGTACCATCAAGCGTATGGAACGTGGAGAAGCCGTGGTTGAGTCCGGCAAGATTGAAGCGCGTCTGCCACGTGACCAGATGATCCCTAAAGAGAATCTGCGTGTTGGTGACCGTGTCCGTGCCTACATTTTGCGCATAGACCGGAATGCCCGTGGCCCGCAAGTCATCTTGTCGCGTACTGCGCCAGAATTCATCATGAAGCTGTTCGAGCTGGAAGTGCCAGAAATCGAACAAGGTTCCCTGATCATCAAATCTGCTGCGCGTGACCCTGGTGTGCGTGCAAAAATCGCTGTGTTTACTGCGGACAAGCGTATTGATCCTATCGGCACTTGTGTTGGTATGCGTGGTTCACGCGTACAGGCTGTAACTGGCGAGCTGGGTGGTGAGCGTGTTGATATCGTGCTGTGGTCTGAAGATCCGGCGCAATTTGTTATCGGCGCGCTGGCACCAGCCAATGTTTCATCCATCATGGTGGATGAAGAAAAACACGGCATGGACGTGGTTGTTGATGAAGAAAACCTGGCAATTGCTATCGGCCGCAGTGGACAAAACGTCCGCCTGGCAGCTGAATTGACAGGCTGGCAAATCAATATCATGACTGCTGAAGAGTCTGCGAATAAAGCCGAGCAAGAAACTGCCGGTATCCGCAGTCTGTTCATGGAAAAACTCGACGTTGACCAGGAAGTCGCTGACATCCTGGTGGACGAAGGTTTCTCCAGTTTGGAAGAAATCGCTTACGTACCTATCAGCGAAATGCTGGAAATCGAAGCCTTTGATGAGGATACCGTCAATGAGTTGCGTAACCGCGCTCGTGACGCTTTGTTGACAGAAGCAATTGCTTCTGAAGAAGGCCTCGAAGGTATGGAAGATGAATTAGTCAATCTCGAAGGTATGACCCGCGTGACGGCAGGTAAGCTGGGTTTGGCTGGTATCAAGACCCTGGCGGCTTTCGCTGGATTGGCTTATGACGAATTTGGTGCGATTTTGGCATTGCCTGCCGACCGTACCCGTCAATTAATTAAAGATGCATTTGAAGATGTGACCGATGATGAGATGAAACTCATCGACGCTAAATATGATGATCAGGCCAAGGCGCTGTTAGCCAAAGCCTGGAAACTCGTAGAAGCTAAGTAATTCACGGGTTTCAATCTCATAACGCGCACATAGAAAAAGAGGACTGAATGGCGAGTAACAATGTAGCCCAATTTGCCACCGAGCTAACGATGTCAGCAGATTTGCTGCTCACGCAATTGCGTGCAGCGGGCGTCAGTAAGAGCTCAACGTCAGATTCGCTGACGAAGGAAGACAAAGATAAGTTGTTGGAACATCTGCGTCGTTCCCACGGCGTTTCTGCGGACACCGAAAAGAAAAAAATAACCTTGACTCGTAAGGAAACGACCGAGATCAAGCAAGCCGATGCGACTGGGAAGTCTCGTACCATTCAGGTTGAAGTTCGTAAAAAACGTACTTTCGTCAAGCGTGATGATGCTCCTGCTGATGAAGCGCAGGCTCCAGCACCGGTAGTGGACGCAGCAGAACAGGCGCGCCTTGATGAAGAAGCGCGCCATGAAGCAGAGCTGATCGCACGTCAGGAAGCTGAGTTGCTCGAGAAGCAAGAACGTTTGGCCAAGCTGGAAGCGGAAAAAGAAGCTCAGGCAAAAGCCATGCGCGAAGCTGAATTGGCAGAAGCTGCTAAAGCTGAAGCTGAAAAAAGCAAGGCTGAGCAAGCTGCTGCCGCCGCCAAGGCACTCAACGCCAGCGCTAACGCCAGGCCTTCAAATGTCAAGCCCGCAGAGGTGAAGCCTGTGCAAGCTGCTCAAGCCGCTGCTGACGAAGACAAAAAACGTATTGATGCAGAAGAGGCGAAGAAAAAAGCGGTAGCCGACGCAAAAGAAGCGACCGATCGTGCTGCTGCTACTGAAAAAGCCAGAAAAGCTGTGGCTGATGAAGTTGCGCAAATCAAAGAAATGATGAACGCGGCACGTCGCCCAGCCAAAGCACCTGAGCCTGCTCCTGTAGTAGCGCCAAAGGTTGCCGAAGGTACTTTGCACAAGCCTGCTGATAAAAAAGTGGCTGAGAAAAAGCCTGGCGCACCAGTAGAGAAAAAAGACGAGAAAAAACCAGCCGTTGGCGACAAGAAGGCAATTAAATCTGCCAATGTGTCCTCGACCTGGCAAGAAGACGCGGCCAAGAAGCGTGGCGGCGGTCTGAAAACACGTGGTGATACTTCAGGTGGCCGTGATGGCTGGAAGGGCGGCCCTAAAGGTCGTCGCAATAGTCATCATGATGACCGCGAAAGTAATTTCCAGGTGCCAGTTGAAGCCATCGTCAAAGATGTGTTTGTACCTGAAACCCTGACTGTGGCTGAGTTGGCGCACAAAATGGCGGTTAAGGCATCAGAAGTCATCAAGCATTTGATGAAGCTGGGTCAGATGTGCACCATCAACCAGGTACTTGATCAGGAAACAGCAATGATCCTGGTTGAAGAGATGGGTCATAAAGCCTTTGCTGCAAAACTGGATGATCCTGAAGCCATGCTGACGGATACCACAGAGCATGGTGAATACGAGTCCTTCCCGCGTGCACCTGTGGTCACCGTCATGGGTCACGTTGATCATGGTAAAACTTCCTTGCTGGATTACATCCGTCGCGCCAAAGTCGCGTCTGGTGAAGCTGGTGGCATTACCCAGCATATCGGTGCTTATCACGTAGAAACACCACGTGGTATGATCACCTTCCTTGATACGCCGGGCCATGAAGCGTTTACCGCGATGCGTGCCCGTGGTGCCAAGGCGACCGATATTGTTATTCTGGTGGTGGCTGCAGATGACGGCGTCATGCCGCAAACCAAAGAAGCGATTGCTCATGCGAAAGCAGCTGGTGTGCCTCTGGTAGTTGCTATCAATAAAATTGATAAGCCTGGTGCCAATGCAGACCGTGTGACACAAGAGTTGATCGCTGAAAGCGTTGTGCCTGAAGAATACGGTGGTGATTCACCATTCGTACAGGTATCTGCAAAGACTGGTTTGGGTATAGATGCCTTGCTTGAACACGTCTTGTTGCAAGCTGAAGTGCTGGAACTGAAAGCACCGAAAGATGCGCCTGCCAAAGGTCTCGTTGTGGAAGCGCGCCTGGATAAAGGCCGTGGCACTGTTGCCACTATCCTAGTGCAGTCCGGTACCTTGAAACGTGGTGACGTGGTATTGGCTGGTTCAGCTTATGGCCGTGTCCGTGCGATGCTCGATGAAAATGGCGCGAATATCTCCGAGGCTGGCCCATCCATCCCCGTAGAAATCCAAGGTTTGACAGAAGTACCGTCCGCCGGTGAAGAAGTCATGGTCATGGCTGATGAACGCAAAGCGCGTGAAATCGCCTTGTTCCGTCAAGGTAAATTCCGTGACGTCAAACTGGCGAAACAGCAAGCTGCCAAGCTGGAAAACATGTTCGAAAACATGGGCGAAGGCGAAGTCAAAAACTTGCCTATCATCGTCAAGACCGACGTGCAAGGTTCGCAAGAAGCGCTGGTGCAATCTCTGGTCAAATTGTCGACAAACGAAGTGCGTGTACAAGTCGTACATGCAGCAGTTGGTGGTATTTCCGAATCCGACGTCAACTTGGCTGTTGCTTCCAAAGCAGTCATCATCGGATTCAACACCCGTGCCGATGCGTCTGCTCGTAAATTGGCAGAGTCTAACGGCGTTGATATCCGCTACTACAACATCATTTACGATGCGGTAGATGAAGTCAAAGCAGCTTTGTCCGGCATGTTAGCTCCAGAGAAGCGCGAACAGATCATTGGTATGGTCGAGATTCGCCAGGTCTTCGTGGTCAGCAAAGTTGGCGCGATTGCCGGCTGTCTGGTTACCGACGGCGTGGTCAGACGTACTTCCTCTGTCCGTTTGCTGCGCAACAACGTGGTTACCTGGACAGGCGAGCTGGATTCGCTCAAGCGTTATAAAGACGATGCCAAAGAAGTCAAGGCCGGTCTGGAATGCGGTCTTTCACTGAAAGGCTACAACGAGATTCAGGTTGGCGATCAGCTTGAAATATTTGAAGTACAAGAGATAGCACGTACTCTGTAACTCAAGATAACCCCGGACTAGTTCCGGGGTTGTGGTTTATGGAGATGTAAGAAAATTATGGCAAAACATAGCAAAAATATCCCCGGTCGTGGCCTGCGTGTAGCAGACCAGATTCAACGTGACCTGGCAGAAATCATCTGGTCTGAATTAAAAGACCCACGTGTAGGCATGATCACCTTGACTGAAGTACAGTTGACCCCTGATTACGCCCATGCAAAAGTGTATTTCACCACCTTGGTGGATGACCCAGTCGCCGTCAAAAACACTATAGAAGCTCTAGTCAAAGCATCTGGCTTCCTGCGCAATCAACTGGGCCTGCGTTTGCATATCCATACCTTGCCGCAACTGCATTTCGTACATGATACTTCCACTATGCGTGGCATCGCCATGTCGAGACTGATAGATGAAGCCAATGCCACCCGCGCCAAAGACGACGGCGAAGATTGAACGATACATTGCGCAGCCTGGCAACAGGCTGCTGACAACATGACGACTCCGCAGATTAAAAGAAAGCGCGTGCCTGTGCACGGCGTATTGCTATTGGATAAGCCCGTGGGTTTTTCCAGTAATGATGCCCTGATCAAGGCCAAGCGTTTTCTGAATGCCGCCAAAGCCGGGCATACCGGTACGCTCGATCCATTCGCCACTGGTCTGCTGCCTCTGTGCTTTGGTGAAGCCACCAAGTTTTCCCAGGATTTGCTGGAAGCTGACAAGACCTATACCACGGTCGTACACCTCGGTATTACAACGACGACGGGTGACACCGAAGGTGAAGTGCTGGAAGAAAAACCAGTTGATGTCAGTCTGGTGCAAATCCAGCATGCTTTAAGGCAATTTACTGGCCCGATACAGCAAGTGCCACCCATGTATTCTGCGCTAAAGCGTGATGGCAAGCCTCTGTATGAATATGCGCGCGCGGGTATCACACTGGAACGTGAAGCACGCAGCGTCATCATTCATGAGCTGGAATTGCTGACGTATGAAGCGCCTTTTTTGAGTCTGAAAGTCAAATGCAGCAAGGGTACGTATGTGCGCGTGCTGGGTGAGGATATAGGCGCAATGCTGGGTTGTGGTGCGCATTTGAAAGAGTTGCGCCGTATCGGCGTAGGTCATCTGGTATTGGAGAAATCCATTACCCTGAAGTATCTCGAAAGTCTGCCAGAGCCAGATCGACTAGCATTGCTGGACCCCGTTGATGCTTTATTGTCCAGTTTTGGCCCCGTATACCTGACCGATGAACTGTCACGCCGCTTCCTGCATGGTCAGCGTCTGCCATTAAATAAAGAAGATTTACCCATTGAAACTGGACGAGTTCGCGTCTATCGTGAATCAGACGGGCAGTTGCTGGGTTCGGCCCAGTTGCAGGAATACGGCATACTCGCGCCCGAGCGCCTGATTGCCACTGAACATTAATTGTGTCATCGCGCGGTAGCAACTCCTTGAAATAATAGGAGTTTTTCTACTTTTGCGCTGCACCATGTTATAATCGCAGGTTATCCGATTTACCTCATAGATTTACCCAATAAGAACGCTATCATGTCTACTTCAAAACGCGCTATTCGTAACATCGCCATTATCGCTCACGTCGATCACGGCAAAACCACTCTGGTTGACCAGTTATTGCGTCAGTCCGGTACTTTCCGCGACAACCAGCAGGTTGATGCCCGTGTTATGGATTCGAATGATATCGAAAAAGAGCGCGGCATCACTATTTTGTCCAAAAACTGTGCTGTTGAATACAAGGGCACACATATCAACATCGTCGATACCCCAGGCCATGCTGATTTTGGCGGTGAAGTAGAACGTGTCTTGTCCATGGTGGACAGCGTTTTGTTGCTGGTAGATGCACAAGAAGGCCCTATGCCACAAACGCGTTTCGTCACGCGTAAAGCGTTGGCTTTGGGTTTGAAGCCTATCGTTGTCGTCAACAAGATCGACCGTGAAAACGCTGATCCACAAAAAGCTGTTAACGCCACTTTTGAACTGTTCGACAAACTCGGCGCAACTGACGAGCAACTCGATTTCCCTATCGTCTACGCATCCGGTTTCAAAGGCTATGCAGGTCTGGAAGATACAGTGCGTGATGGTAATATGGAACCATTGTTTGACGCTATCCTAGAACACGTTCCTGCGCGTGAAGATGATCCTGATGGTCCTTTGCAATTGCAAATCACTTCCCTGGAGTACTCTTCCTACGTTGGTAAAATCGGTGTTAGCCGTATCCTGCGTGGCCGCGTCAAGGCATTGCAAGACGTAGTCTGGATGAACGGTCCTGACGACAAGCCAACCAAGGCACGTATCAATCAGGTATTGACGTTCAAAGGCCTGGATCGCGTTCTGGTTGACGAAGCATTGGCCGGCGACATCGTCCTGATCAACGGTATCGAAGAAATCGGTATCGGCTCCACCATCTGCGCACCGGACACGCCTGAAGGCCTGCCGATGTTGAAGATTGATGAGCCTACATTGACCATGAACTTCATGGTTAATAGCTCTCCCCTGGCTGGTCGCGAAGGTAAATTCGTCACGACACGTCAAATCCGTGACCGTCTGGAACGTGAATTGAAATCCAACATGGCTTTGCGCGTGGTGCAGGCTGAAGGTGATGATTCTACGTACGAAGTTTCTGGTCGTGGTGAGTTGCATCTGACTATCCTGATCGAAAACATGCGCCGTGAAGGCTTTGAACTGGCAGTGTCACGTCCACGCGTGGTCTTCAAAATGGTTGGCGACGTACGTCATGAGCCATATGAAAACCTGACAGTTGACGTAGAGGAAGTCAACCAGGGTGGTGTCATGGAAGAGCTGGGTCGTCGTCGTGGCGATCTGCAAAACATGGAACCGGACGGCAAAGGTCGTGTACGTCTGGAATACCGTATTCCTGCACGTGGCCTGATCGGCTTCCAGGGTGAATTCATGACATTGACACGCGGTACAGGTTTGATGAGCCACGTGTTTGATGAATATGCACCGGTTGATAATTCCAAAGGTGAACTCGGTGGCCGTCGTAATGGCGTACTGATCTCGCAAGATGACGGCGCAGCAGTTGCCTACGCTATCTGGAAATTGCAAGACCGTGGCCGTATGTTCGTCAGCCACAATGACCCAGTGTATGAAGGCATGATCATCGGTATCCATTCCCGTGACAATGACCTGGTTGTGAACCCGATCAAGGGCAAGCAATTGACCAACGTTCGCTCTTCCGGTACGGATGAAGCGGTACGCCTGGTGCCACCTATCCAGTTGAGCCTGGAATACGCGGTTGAGTTTATTGACGATGATGAATTGGTCGAAGTAACACCGAAGAGCATTCGTCTGCGCAAGCGCTACCTGAAAGAGCATGAACGTAAAAAAGCATCACGCGACTAAGGTGATCTGTTCTGACTAATGCGGTAGCTAATATTTAGTACTGCCGCATGAAGATCAACCCGTTTTGCTCTAGCCAGTTTGGCCAGGGTCAAACGGGTTTTTTTATTTGGATCCATATGCAAAATAAAATGTCTCACCGCAAAGCGGTGATACTGATGATTTGTGCTGCTACTTTGTGGAGTATTGCGGGCGTCTTTACCCGTCACCTCGAAGTTGCGCGTGATTTTGAAGTTACTTTCTGGCGCAGTTTTTTTGCTGCTGTTTTTATTGCGGGCGTCATGGCCAGGCAATACAAATGGGCTTTCATCCCGCGGCTTAAATTGCTCGGCAAGATAGGCTTTTTGTCTGGCTGCATGTGGGCCACCATGTATAGCTGCTTCATGATCGCACTGACCATGACGACAGTCGCCAATACATCCATCATGGAGAGTCTGTCGCCTTTGTTCACGGCATTGTTGGCCTGGCTCGTCTTGCACCAGCGTATACCGGCGCGCACCTGGTGGGCGATTGCAGCGGCCTGCATAGGCATGGGCTGGATGTTTGTTGGTAGCATTTCTGAAGTAGATGAGCGCGGTTTGATTGGTATGTTGATCGCCTTTGGTATACCACTGGCGGCATCGACAAATGTTATTATTCTCAAAAAAGGTGGTCATGCAGTCGATCTGGTTCCCGCAGTGTTTTTGGGTGGAGTCATCTCGGCGTTGATGATGCTGCCATTTGCCTGGCCTTTTCAAGCCTCGCTGCATGATATTGCTATCCTGGCGATACTCGGTTTCTTTCAATTGGGTTTGCCGTGCATGCTGATGGTCAGGGCCTCGAATAGCCTGACCGCGCCTGAGATTGCCTTGTTGTCTCTGCTTGAAGTCTTGCTGGCACCGATCTGGGCCTGGCTTGGAGCAGGTGAGGTGCCAGCTACTGCCAGTATCTATGGCGGCATCGTGGTACTGGTTGCTCTCGTGTTCAATGAGTTGACCGCCATGCGTGGCAAGGATGCATGATTACGCCAGATTGATGCAGATCAACTAATGGCTGGGTAAATTTTGTCTGATAGCCTGGATGGCACTAAAATCGCGAACATTTTTCTTTTCGGATTTTCTTGTCATGTTCAAAGCCCCAGAACTTCTCTTGCCCGCCGGTTCGCTGGAAAAAATGCATGCCGCTTTCGACTTTGGTGCCGACGCGGTCTATGCTGGCCAACCACGCTATAGCCTGCGCGCACGCAATAATGAATTCTCTACCCTCGACGTATTGCAGCAAGGCATAGATGGTGCCCATGCGCGCGGTAAGTTGTTCTTCGTCGCCAGCAATATCTTCCCGCACAATAGCAAACTCAAAACCTATCTTCGTGATATGGAGCCGGTCATCAATATGAAGCCGGATGCCCTTATCATGGCAGACCCTGGCCTCATCATGATGGTGCGTGAAAAGTGGCCGGAAGTGCCCGTGCATCTGTCCGTACAAGCCAATGCCGTGAATTGGGCAGATGTCAAATTCTGGAAAAAGATGGGTCTTACGCGCGTCATCCTGTCACGCGAATTATCGCTCGATGAAATAGAGGAAATTCGCCAGCAATGTCCGGATATGGAGCTGGAAGTTTTTGTTCATGGGGCCTTGTGCATCGCCTATTCTGGTCGTTGTCTCTTATCCGGTTACTTCAATCATCGTGATCCTAATCAGGGGACCTGCACGAATTCCTGTCGCTGGGATTATAAGGTCGAGAATGCTACCGAAAATGAAACCGGTGACCTGGCGCGCATTCCGGTTGAGAGTATCCAGTTCAATTATCAGCAGGCGCTGGAAGAGGCTAATCAATCTTTTTCGGCGATGGGCGACATGCCGCGCCATCCACTTGCTGATCGTCCCTACCTGATAGAAGAGGGTGGCAAGCCTGGTCAGTTCATGCCTATACTTGAAGATGAGCACGGCACCTACATCATGAACTCCAAAGATTTGCGCGCTGTTGAGCATGTTGAGCGTCTGGCGAAAATCGGTATTGATTCCTTAAAGGTCGAAGGCCGTACCAAGTCCTTGTATTATGTTGCTCGCACCGCCCAAACTTATAGACGCGCAATTGATGACGCGGTGGCTGGTCGCCCATTCAATACCGAATTGCTGGGGCAATTGAATGGCCTCGCCAATCGTGGTTATACCGATGGTTTTTATCAGCGCCACCATACGCAAGAACATCAAAATTATATGGAAGGCGTATCAAAGGCGCACCGCAGCCAGTATGTGGGGCAGGTCTTGCAGGTGGTTGATGGCTGGGCTGAAGTCGAAGTAAAAAACCGTTTTGCCGTTGGTGATGACATAGAAATTATTTCACCGAATGGCAATGAAATGATCAAGCTGGCTGAGATGCGTAATGCCGACAATCAACCTCTGAACATCATAGGCGGGGCAGGGCATAAGGTGCGTATCCCGCTGGATGCCAGACATGAAAAAGCCCTGATTGCGAGGATGTTGTAATCAGAGGGTTGACGCTTCCTTCCTGGCGTGTATCCTTGAATCTAAAGGTATATCAACGTTCGGCAGGGGGCATGACTATGAAAATGCGTCTACAGAATTTCTTATTGACCTGCTCTTTGGTCATGATGTCGGCTATTGCATTAGCAGCAGAGCCTTTACCTATATTCGATGCCCATATGCATTACAACATCGAAGCACGCAACACCTGGTCGCCTCAGCGTGTTTTTGCCTTGTGGCGTAAGCTTGGTATACGCGCGGTATTGGCGACCAGTCGCCCTAATGATGGCACGCTGGATCTGATTGCGCAAAATGTACCGGGCATCAGGATCGTCCCTTTCCTGCGTCCCTACAGAGTACAGCCCGACAGGCATGACTGGTTTGCCAATTCAGAGATAGAGCGCTTCGTTGAAAATGAACTGCAGCGCGGCATCTATCGCGGCATAGGCGAATTTCATATCTTTGGCAAGGATGCTGATGCACCCTATATGGCGAAAATTGCCAGGCTGGCCAAGGCACGTGATTTATGGCTGCATGCACATTCCGATGAAGATGCAATAGAACGTATTTTACATCACGCACCCGGCGTCAAATTGATCTGGGCGCACACAGGCATGAGCACCTCGCTCGATAAAGTCGAGGCCATGTTTGTGCAATACCCTAATCTGGTCGGTGAATTATCTTTTCGCTCCGATCTTGAGCAAAACGGTAGCCTGAATCCTCAATGGAAGCGCCTGTTTTTGCGCTACCCTGACAGGTTCGTGCTAGGCACCGATACCTGGATTACTTCGCGTTGGGATGATGTGCCGCAGTTGATAGGCTTTTATCGCCGCATGCTAAGTGAGTTGCCAGCAGATATTGCAGAGCGCATTGCGTATAAGAATGGACTGACCATGTTTGGCCTGCAATAATCCGGGCTCTTTCACCCGCGCCACGATGGCATGGTTTTTTTTGATCAAATTGCAGAAGTCTTTTCTTTGGTGCGTGGTAGTCAGCAGCTGCAATGGCTGGGCGTAGCCATTATCTATGGCACCATGAGCATCATCACCCTGATCATGTATGGTCTGGATAAGGTGGCAGCACGCAAACGTGAGTCAAGAATTTCAGAGCGTAGCTTATTATTGTGTGGGCTTGCGTGTGGCTGGCCGGGTGGTATGCTGGCACAAAGATTATTTCGCCATAAAACCGTCAAACCCTCTTTCCGGATGGCATTTGCCGGCACAGTCATTTTCAATTGTCTTGTCCTTATCATGCTTTTCTTGTAACTCCCAATTTCGTTGAACTTACTGACGTCATATTATTAAAGTATTAATATCTATATTTATTTTTGTTCCATGAAGACAGTCAAGACTATTCTTGTAATAGATCCGTATTTTTGAGGAAGCTAAGCGTGAAAATAGAATCTCAAAAAACCTATGTTGCGCTGGCCGCCGATGGCATGGCGACCGTGTTGGCAGGTGGGCCTGCGTTTTGGAGCTTGCCGGAATCGGAAATTGATGCTTTTGGCAAGCACTGGCTGATCAGCGAATTCAGTTGTGACGCAGACTGGCCCAACTGGGAAATGCATCCACATGCAGATGAATTCGTCTATTTGCTATCTGGGCTGGCTGACTTCCACATAGAGCTTGACGATGTAGTCCAGAATATCCAAGTTAAGGCAGGGGAGGCCGTGCTCGTACCCAAAGGGCGATGGCACACAGCGAAAGTGTTTGCGCCCTGCCGTATGTTGTTCATGACGCGGGGCGAAGGCACGCAGCACAAATTGGTGATCAAGGAGTAATTTCCTAGACATTCACTTATTTTCAATGTGCAGGATTGTGTTACCTGCTGTCTTGGATTTGACGACGCATGCGTCATTCAAAGGCGATTTCCCAATGACAAGGTACAATACGGTATTGAAAATTGCCGTCTTGTTTTATTGTGAATACAAAACCGCTACCACCACGCCGCATCTCTGTGGCCCCGATGCTCGATTGGACTGACAGGCATTGCCGCCAATTCCATCGTCATATCACTCGCCACTCCTGGCTGTACACTGAAATGGTGACAACTGGCTCACTCTTGCATGGAGATGTGCAGCGCCATCTGGAATTTAATCCTGGTGAGCATCCCGTTGCTCTGCAACTGGGTGGTAGTGAACTGGCTGATCTGGCGCATGCGGCCAAGCTGGGCGAGCAATGGGGTTATGATGAAGTCAACCTGAATTGTGGTTGTCCGTCTGAACGTGTGCAAAAAGGTGCATTCGGTGCCTGCCTGATGGCAGAGCCGCAGTTGGTTGCTGATAGTGTCAAGGCGATGAAGGATGTGGTCTCCATTGATGTCACTGTCAAGCACCGTATAGGTATCAATGAAGTGGATTCTTATGAATTCATGCGTGACTTTGTCGGCACTGTCGCTGACGCAGGCTGCAAGACCTTCATCGTGCATGCGCGCAATGCCATCCTTAAAGGCTTGTCGCCCCGTGAGAACCGGGAAATACCGCCACTCAAATACGATTATGCCTATCGCCTGAAGAAAGAATTTCCAGAATTGGAAATCATCCTCAATGGCGGTATTAAAACCCTGGAAGACATGGATGCACATTTGTTGCATGTCGATGGTGTCATGATAGGGCGTGAGGCTTATCACAACCCGTATTTCATGGCCAGTTTTGATGAGCGCTATTATGGCGATGCAAGTCCAGTCAAGACCAGGGAAGAAATTCTCGAACACATGATCCCCTATATTCACAGGCAGCTGGAATTGTATGGCAATGGTGGTAAAGGCCTGCGTTTGAATACCGTCGTACGCCATATGCTGGGACTGATGATGGGCCTGGTTGGTGCGCGTGTGTTTCGCCAGATACTGTCAGACAGCAAGAAACTCGCATCTGGTCAGCCTGAACTGTTACTGGAAGCTGCCAGGGCCATGCAAAGCGTTACTGCATTTGACAGGAGTAAGGAAGAGCAAATGATCGTGGCGGCCTAGCCAAATAAAAGCCTGGGTTACGCAGCTAGGTCTTAAACTTAATACATGAGTTAATTTGTAAGTGAAAAGCGAGTATTCGTAAGAATTTGTAATACATAGTGGTGTGGTGTCCGTGCAGGAATATATTGCTAATGTTTCATTGCACGCTCCTTCAACTCACTACCTCAAGTGAGATTTCGCCTACGCCTTTAAAGCGTAGGCTTTTTTATGCCCGCCATATTTGGCGAGAGGGGGAATTTTTAATGCTCGCAAATCCCCTTGAGTTGGCTACCCTCAAGAATGCTATTGCTTTCAAGTCAAATTTCTCATATAATGCGTAGCTCTCTTGCACTGCAATGCGCAGGAAAGATGCAGTGGTGGCCGTAGCTCAGTTGGTAGAGTCCAGGATTGTGATTCCTGTTGTCGTGGGTTCGAACCCCATCGGTCACCCCAAAATTTAGCCAAGTAAATCAATTACTTAGCTTAAAAAGCCTGGACTAAACTCCAGGCTTTTTTGTTTTTTTGGAATTTGAAATTCCAATTTTTGGAATTTGATTTTCCAAGATGTTCTCTATTCGGTGGAAACCGACTTCCTTATACGGCGGCGGTCGTAGGTTTTATCGATCATCCTGTCGTCGCTGTGGCCTGTTGCGTCTTTGATGTTTACATCGCCGCGCTCTTTCCTTTCCGTCACTCCTTTGGGGCGCATGTCTTTGAGGGTGAAGCGCTCGAAGGTCACGCCTTCGGCCTCTGCGCGTTTTTCGCAATACCCCATCAAGCGAGTCCAGATCGTGGTCCAGCCGCTGCGAGTGTATTGCTGGCCGCTGGTGTTTGAGAAGATGAGCAGGCCCGGTGTGCGCTGCAGGGCGACTGCTTCGTCGATGGTCGCTCTGAGTTTGGGTGACCACTCGATCAGTTTCTTCTTGACGGTCTGGGTGGCCCTGGCCTTGCCCACGACTATTTCCAGCCCCAGCGGCGTGATGGCCTTGCGCGTGAGTTCACGCATCTCTGATGGGCGGCTGGTGGTCAGAAAGGCGGCATAGAAGCACAGAGCCTGTATCTGGTAGGATCCACCACGCTTGCGGGCTTCATCAAGGGCGAATTCAAGATGCTCTGTCTTGACGTACTTGTCGCTGGGTCGGGTTGGGTTGTACTTGATATCGCGGCATGGGTTGGTTTCCAGCTCTCCCCTCGTGCGTCCATATTCGAAGATAGCGGACAAAAGTGCTATCTCCTTGTTCGCCTTGGCTGGCGCGCCTGCGTCCGCACGAGCGGCAAGGTAGCCGTAGATATGCTTGGGCTTGATGGTTTGCGGTGGCATGTTACCAAAGACTTTGACCAGGTTCTTCTGTTCGACCAGATTTTCGTCTAGGGTGGACTTTGCTTTGCGTCGCGCATCGCCTGGCTTTAGTGCTTGTTGCCAGACGAAATAGCGTTCGATCAGCTTACCGGTGCTGCCCAGTGGTGCAAAGTTGCCGTTGAGTTCATTGGCGCGTTTGATGGCCTCTTGTTTGACTTGAGTAATTTCTTCAGGGTTGTTGGCCTTGGCAGACAACCTGAACGCCCAAGTGTTGTCCGGTAGCTTATAGCCAAAGCTGACCTTGAATTTGCCCATGTTGGCATAGAGCCTGAAGGGCAGGCCATCCGGCGTCTTTTTGCGGTTGATCATGTCAGGGCTGCAAAGTTGGGTTCAAATTCAAGCTCAGTGGCCTGGGGTGATGCTCCAGACATCCTGGCATCATGATACGCCCGGCTGACCTTGGGGAAGCCAGTAATGCTTTTAGCATAGGGCCAGGCATTGCGGTCTAGCCACCTTCGCATGCAGGCGAAGCTGTTGCTTTCGCATTCAATTAGGTCGGCCAGTTCGCCGGCTGTCAGATAGGTTGAGTGCATGGTGCTTCTTTCTTCATGGCTGCATCAACCAATTCATCCAGATCGGTCAGGTTGATGACGATATTGACTGGCGTCATGCCGACAAACAGGCCGCCTTGGTCGATTGTTTCTAGATCACGGCTGCGCAAGTATTGGTAGCGGGCCTGGTCTTTCTCGGCGGCTGTGATTTCTGGTTTGAAATCGAGGTAACTTTTATCTGGGTCGCAGCAGTTCTCAATCAGTGTCTCTGCACCCATGGTGATGCGCATAAAGCCCGTGCCTAATTCCTGGAGTAACGCCACGATCAATGCCTTGCATCTGTTGTCGCGAGTTTGCGAGTCATTCAATAGGTAAGAGTGCTCCATACGGTTCAATGCCTTGTATACGCGCCACATCATTTTGAAATCCTCGGTAGTTGCTTTTCCTAGTTTCATGGCTTCACCTTCATGGTTGCATCGTTGCTCATGGTTGTTTGCCCAGTGCGACAGAGGTCTGTTGAGTGTTGATTTTCCCAAGGTAATCAATCAAGGTGGCTGCCTCCTTGGCGGTTAAAATAATCGGTTGCTGGTCAGATCTTCTGATTTCAACGCAACCGTCTGACCAAAGTGCGCAAATGATTCCAGCCTGGTCTGGTACTGTTCTCGGAGTATATGAAGTAATCTTTTGGGGAGTTGCAACCAGTTGAACTGCTTCTGTGCTCTTTTGCTCTGGCCCTGCATTGGCTGGTTTTCTTCGAATTAATGGGGCTTCTGGTTCCAGATCCTCTGGCGCCATGCCTATAACAAACAATCCATTGCTGCGGCGGTGCATCTTGTTGGTCTTGATCGCAGAGGCGAGATATTGATTCGCATAGTAGCCAGCTGGTATCGACATGGCTGTTTGCAGTTGTTTCTCCGTGGCTTGTCCGCCATTGGCCTGCATAAATTCAATGGCCAAATCCACTTTGGATTTCTCTTTCGGTGTGGCTTGAAGTTTTATTGAATAGCAGGGCTGTAGCTTGCCATTTGGTGCAAGAGTATCGTTCTTGATGACAGTGCCATTTGCAATGAAATCCGCAATTGCATGATCTACATGATCAGGGTCGCAATCAGCCATGTCAGCAATCTCAACCTGACGAATGCCAGGTTTTTGTTTAATCAAGTTCATGATTTTTTCTGTGTAGCTACTCATGGCATTGCCCTCCTAAAAGTCTTCGTCAATTGCTTATCCACCGCAAATCCCCTGCGCAGCGCAAGCCGGGCCAGCAAGGCGCGGTCGTGGTGGCTGGCGGGGCTTTGGCGTAGCAGGCCAAAGTAGCTGTTGGCGGTGGTGTGAAAATCTGCGTCTGGTGCGGCGCGCATGCGGGCCTGGGCTTCGTGTACTGTCCTGCGGCGGGTGGTCATGTGCCATGGCTTGATGACGTGGCCGACGAAATCTACTCCTCGAGTAACTGGCTGCAGGATGGTTTTGCTGTGGTTGAGTCTTGCGCCCAGGTTGGTGGGCAGCCAGGCGTCTATCTTTGCCAGTGCATCATTCAGCCAGGCTGCTGAGTCGTGCAGGATAATTTTGCTGAGGTTCATTTTTTCGGCTTCGATTGGCGTATCGGCGTACCAAGGGCTTCTTCTGCGCTCATGCCTTTATTGAGGCGAGTCATGATTGTCCGATACTTGATATTCAAGATTTCAGCCCACTCGCTTACGCAATGCGTTTCTCCCCTGAACGTCAGCATCCGATTTGAAGATGTATTTCTGTTTTGCTCGGTTCGTGTCGCCCACTTGCAATTATCTGGGGAGTAGCCAAGTGAATTATTGAGGCGCTCAACAGTCATTGACGGGCTAGGACACTCGCCCATATCCGAAAGAAAATTTTCAAATGAATCTTTCCATCTATCGCAAACAGTGATTCCCTTTGCTCCGTATTTGGGAAAGCTCTTTGAGTTTGGCAGCATGCATCTGGCCCGCATAGACCTCCATCTGGCGTAGGTCACCGTCTCCGATGCGCCATGTGTTCTGACTCTATTTGCAAGTTGCTCTCTATGCAGGCAACCGCAGCTTGATGTCTTGCCAGACTGTAGGTGACGCTTCATGACTTCGCATTTGGTTCCGCACGCACAGATGCATACCCAGTGATGCCTCGAATTTGCTTCATTGATAATTGTTAGTCTTCCGAATACATCTCCGATTTTCGACATTAAATTCTCCCCATTTCAGCAAAGCTACTTGTGTCTCCGCCTGCAATTATGATGTGATCAACCACGCGAACATCTACAATTGCCAGCGATTCTTTCAGTAATTTGGTTAGGTCGATGTCTGCGCCAGACGGTGTGGCGTTGCCGGATGGATGATTGTGCGCAAGGATAACTGCGGCGGCATTGTGCTTTAGTGCTGACTTGATGACTTCGCGAGGGTGCACTTGACAATAGGCCAGCGTGCCACGGAATAGCGGTTCTATGGCGATGATTTGATTGGTGCAATCCAGCCAGATGGCGTGGAATTCTTCATGCTCAAGCATGCCTAGTTTTAACTGTAAATACTGCTTGGCAGCGCGTGGCGAAGATAGTGGAGTATCAGATTCGGTATTGAATGATTTTTCAAGTATGCGGATGGCGCGTGCGACGGTACGCGCATCACGATCGCGTAGCGATGTGGCGGACATGGTTTTGCTCCTGGTCGAGACTTTGTACAAGTCCACCATCCCGTTTTCAAGCGGAATGGTGGGCGCGAGTGTTGAAAACTCGTAACCAGACGAGCGAGCAGTATTCCCCTTACGGGTCTTGTGTTTCTGCTCCACCGCGCCCATAGAAGTAAAACCATGGGGCGTAAAAAATGCCACAGACTGACGGGGTGACATTCCGCTGGTTAATCGTGTTTTCAAGCACTTGAGCGAAATATACAGCCCTGTTGCATCGGATGTCAAATTCAAAATCATTTCAGTTATTTCCAAGTGGCATTTTTTAGAAGGGCGAGAACGGTTTGTTTTGATACGTTGAACTCTCGGCCTAAAGCTGCTGCGCCGTTCGGTCTATCGCTCTTTACGTGACGACTTCTAATCAATTCGACAATCTCTTTGGTGAGTTTTGCCTTGGGGTGAAAATCGCCCGTCAAGTAATTTGCGCGCCCTTTCTGGTGCATGTCATCGACGTTTTCGCCTTGCGTGCCTACTGACAGGTGGGCGGGGTTAATGCAGGAAGGGTTATCGCATGAGTGCATAACAACTAGCCCCGCTGGGATTGCACTCTTGCTGAGTTCGTAAGCAATCCTATGGGCATATTTCCGCACTCTGTTGATTCTGATGCGCCCATATCCCTTCTTGGATTTATCGCCAGTCCACACCAAGCAGTCGCCAACCTGCTTGGTTTTGATCTTTAATTTGTCTGCGAGCGAGAGTTTGTTGTATGCCATGCTGTAAAAAAAGTTTCGGGCTTCGCCCTGGTTAAGGTCTGATTAAATGATTGAATTACTCAATGATTAATCTGCGGACGGCGCGAGCCCTGTACTCGTCGCTCTTGTGGCCGTAGCCCTGGTAGCCACCGTCGAAACCCTGCAACCATGCATAAGAGGGAGTACCCGCGCCCTGCTCACCAGACCAGTAGTAGTACGGTTCAAACTCTTGCCCGCAATTTGCGAACAGCAGGGATTGTTCGCGTCGTGTAGGCATCTCGCCGCCCACTGAGGCCGCCCAGGCCTTGGCCGCTTCCCAGTTCAGCTTGTCGGCTGGCTTGGCTTCCAGCAAAAACAGGTGATGGTCTGGCTGGCCTTCTTTGCCCAAAATCAGGCCTGCATATATCTCACCAGGCTTGAGGTTTTCTTGCATCCATTGCGCTTTGCTCATGGCAATCATCCTTAAAAAAATTCGGTTCGGGCTTCGCCCGGTGGTGGTGAAATGACTGAATTATTCAATTACTAAACATCTGCGGACGGCGCGAGCCCTGGACTCGTAGCTCTTGCGGTCGCCGTACTGGTTGCCATAGTTGAAACCCTGCATCCATGCAAAAGAGGGAGTACCCGCGTACTGCGTACTGCTCCAGTACCATTCAGGCTCGAATGCCTCAGCGCCGCCCGCTTGAAAGGCTGCATCCACCGTCTGGGCTGGCAGGTCGCGTGAATAGGCGTAACCAGGTGGCACGCTGCTGGGGTTGTCGCCGCGATAGCAGTAGTTGTCGTTCAAGGTGGGCTTCAGGTTGCGGTAGCAGATTTCCAGTTCGTCACGACTGGGCAGGTACCAGTCGCTCAGGCCGTAGATACTCATGCTAAGCATGCGCTGAGCCAGTTTGCTGCCCGCCTCTGCCATTGCTTTGGTGTTGGCCAGGCCATCGAAAAAACTGAGGCTATCAAAGGCTAATGCATCATCGTGCCATGCGCCCTTGATATCACCGGCTACCTTGGGCGCGACGATGATGGCGTATTGTTCGCCGTTGATATTGATGCGGCCAGCGTAGTGCCCGCCGCCGAATGGTGTGCCGGGTACTGTTGGTGTTTTGGTTGCTGCTATGTCCATGACTGCTCCTGTAGTGGTTAGGCTGCTTTAGATATAGGTAGATGTTGGTGATAATTTGCTGCTATGACTGCTCTGCCTAATGGCGGTGGTACTGCATTGCCACACATACTGACTTGTGTGGACTTGCTGAAAATCCGGCCATCATGGCCACGATCAATGATGTAAGTGCTAGGGAAGCCGTTGGCGTTGTACAGCTCGCGTGGCGTGAGCATGCGGAACGTAATGTCCACAATCACCCATGGGTCGCCCTTGATCCAGACTGTGACTAATGCCAGACGGTCTTTGGTGGTGATGGTATTGGCTGGGCTGCGCAAATCGCTCCATTGACCGCCTTCGCTGTAGTACTGCATCAGGAAGGCAGAGCAGCGCAATGCGCCAGCTTCGTCATCGGGCGACAAGGTATATTCAACCAGCCCGTGATGTTGTCCGCCAGCGCTGATGGTATGAAGTGGCGCTTTCAGGTCGCGGGCATCGCAATTGCCACGCAGGTGCAGTAGGTTGGCCATGACGATGCGCTGTTGGCTGCCGCTGCTTGTTGTGGTCGATAGTGGGCTGCGCGCATCCCTGGCGTGTGTTGTATTGAAGCCGCCATTTGCTTGTTCGATGAAGGCCGCAACAGCTTCTTTGCGGTTGGCGTGTACTAAAGTCGGTACAGCTAAGGACAATGACCCGCCGCGCGGCCACGCTGTTACCGTGCGAAGCGGGTCGTGAATCGAGTCAATGCACTCGCGTGACCAGTTGGCAATGGGGACAATGAAAGGGTCGGCATTATTGATGACGTAGCGCATTGTGCCGGTTGCTAACCTTGTGAGAGTCGCATCTGCCAATGGTTTTGGCCTGTTGAAAATGCTTGTTCCTGGGATAGACCAGTCGATGCATTCTGCTGCTGCCCGCCATTTCTTTTGGCCTTTGAGAGGCTTTTCGAAATGGGTGGGTGTTGGCCAGACGATAGGTGCGCCATCGCAACGGGCAACCATAAACAACCTGACGCGGGTAGTTGGCGTGCCAAAGTCGGCGGCGCAGAGCTTGTTCCATTCAACCTGATATCCCATTTCACGCAACATGCTGACAAAGCGTTTCCATGTCCGTCCTGCTCGTTCTGGGTCTGGTACCAAATGTTGTTCGCGCAGTGGTACTCGTTCACCTGGTGAAGCGACTGAGCCATCAACGCGCACAACCCTGCCGGTTGCTTTGCAGCGTTTAGCGATCAATGGCCCCCAGTTCAGAATCTGCTTGACGTTTTCCAGGGTGATGATGCGTGGACGTACTTGTCCAGCCCAGCGGATACCTATCCAAGACAGGCCGCGCAGCTTCTGTGAGCGTGGTTGTCCACCTTTTGCCTGGCTGTGGTCAGTGCAGTCTGGCGACATGTGCAGCAGGCCAACTGGCTGGCCTTTAGTCACGCTCAGTGGATCTACATCAAATACATCCGCGCAATGGTGGGTGGTCTGAGGGTGATTGATTGCGTGCATGCTGCAGGCGTCATCGTTATGGTTGACTGAATGGTCAACGTGACGCCCGATTGCCTGTTCAATCGCTTCAGACATGCCGCCGCCGCATGCAAATTCATCGACAATGAGTTCATCGCCCAAGCTCAGGATGTATTGTGGTGTTTGCATTATGCTGCTGCCTCTGTGTAGACCAGGCCACTATCGACGCGCTTTTGCACGTCGCGTATCACGTTCACCATCGTGCCCTGGTTGACCTTGCCGCATTGCTCGTCATGAGCGGCCAGTGCATTGCGTATCGTTTCGATATCGCCGCCGTCATAGCGCCATACGCCAGTGCGTTCGCCGCGTTGTTTGGTCTTGAAGCTGGCATCGAGTGCGCGCTTGAACAGGTCCATTGCTTCTTCGTTGATGCCTTCTTCGCACATCACAATGCCGATGTTCAGGCTGCCAGTGACGATGTTCCAGTCGTACTCGGTGCTGGCGTTCATGGTCATGTTGTCGAAGGCTATCCAGTAGCCCAGGGCAAGGTCAGTCAACTGGCCGTCGCTCATGGGTTGCTTGTCCGTCAGGATGCGCAGGCCGCCCATGGGGTCCAGCGAGCGCTGGCGGTAGGGGCTTTGGCGTTTTTGTTTGGCGCGTTTGCTCATGGCAACTCCTTAAATATCGTCAAGACTTGTGATTTCACCTGGCTTTGGAAACCAAGTAGGCAGTGTGTCGAACGACTCGCGCATTTTCATGATGCCGCCAAAGCATTCAAGATCGCCGATGCCGCCCAGGACGAAAGTCAGTTGACTATCTGCGTCGCCGGTAAAGAAGCGAATGGATTTGCCAAAATTTTTACCTATCGTCAGGGCATCAAGAAGGTAGTGGGGATTGACTGCACCGTTAACGCCTTCTTTGTAGCCTGTGAAATTGGCGACCTTCTCAATGCGTGGGAAAGCGCCTTCAATCAGGGAGTTACCAGGTTGAATAAAGAGTGGTTGAGCAACATCGCCGGAAATCATTGCACTACCGTTTGACATCACGTCGAGCGTGTGCTTTGCATTGCTTGTATGCTTAATTGAGTCCTTGCTTAGGTGCACTACAATTTCCTTTTCGACGTATCCATGAGGATCGCGCACGACAACATAACGATGCCCATCGCACGCCACTATCATGGCTGTGCCATCTTCAAGCGGGCGGATATTGATGCCATTCAGGTAAAAGCGAATATCGTTTTTTGCGACAAAAGGAAATGCCATTTTTACGGCGATTGCATTAACGCGGGCAATCATGTTCACTGGTTCGGAAGTGCTGTTTTCTGTGCCTTCAATGGCGAGCTGTTCAGCGGCTGTTGTCGTATTCATTTCATGCTGCCTTCAGGTTGATCACCGGCTCTTTGCAAATGCAGCCTGGTGGATAGGGTTGTGCCAACTCGACGACTGCATGCTGTTGCCCATTGCTGACATCGCGAGCAAAGCCAGTGATGATGCCTTTCACAGGGCCTAAAATATGGCAATTGAAAGCTACGCGGTCGCCTGTTGAAAATGGTGTAGTCATGAGTAAAATCGAGCGCTTCGCGCTTGGTTGGGGATGGTTAAATGATTGAATTACTGAATAATCAAAATTCTGCGGACGGCTCGGGCTCTGTACTCGCCCGACTTGTGGAGGCTGCTCTGGCCGCCATTGGTGAAACCCTGAACCCAGGCGTAGTCGGGGTTGCCCGCGACCTGCTCGGACGTCCAGTACCAGTCGGCCAGATCAAAGCCGCCAGGCGTATTGATTGCCAGCAGCCTGGCCTCGCGGCGGTTTGGCAGGGACCAGTCAACAAAACCATTGATGGGCAGGGTGGCCTGTTTGACGGCGTCGGCCCAGTTGACTGCTTCCATCTCGGCCTCTGCCGGCGCATGGATTAGGTGATAGTCGGGGTGGCCGTTTTGTCCGGCGATGATGCCTGCGTAGATGCCGCCTGCCCATGTGGAGCCTATGCGCGGGGCTTGCGCGTTCGTGGTGGCGATAGTGTGTGCTGCTAGCTGTTCAATGGTTTCCATGGTGTCCTCTGGTTAAAAATCAGTCGTTGTCGTTGGCTTGCAGCTTTTTGAGGTCAAACTTATCGCGCTGCTGCATATGCCTTCTGGCGCGAGTCTTAATTACTGTCTTCCAGATACGATGGTTCATGGCCTGATCAAAACTCAGCCCGGTCGCTAGCAGGCGATGCGCAATTTCAAGCGCGGCGCGGTCTGGTTCGGGTGTTTTTGTGCGGGCCATGGTGGGTGCCTCAACCTGGGATGAATGCTTGCAGGGCAGTGCATAAAGCCATGCGGCGGCTGTGACCAAACTTGCGCTGGACGCTGTACAGGCTGCGGGCGATGGCGCACTTGGCGGACAGGCGGGCCATCATGCTGGCACCCGGTTGTCGTCTGCTTCCTGGGCTTTGCTGATCTTGGTGGCGAGTGTGCGGATAGCTTGCGCGTCGCTGGTAAGTTGCTCTGCCTCTCGGACCATACCAACATAGCGACACATGCTTGCACGGTCTTCGGTAGCCAGTGCCTGGTCAAGCAGGGCGCTGAAGATCATGCTGCTTTCTTGTTCGGTGAGTCTCATTTGTTACCTCTTGCGGTGGCAACAAAGCGCACCTGGTCAGGCGTTGCATCGGCTTGTTGCAAGAATGCAGCTTCAATTGCTTCACGGTGGCGCTCGGCGGCATCCAGCTTGGCGATGTGCTTGGCATTGCTCAGCACTTCGGCTGATTTTTCTTGGTCGTCCATTTGGTCGTAAGCGACAGCACCAAGCGCCACCAATAGGCCAAGGACGCATGTGATGTAAAACAGGATGTCAAGTAAGGAGGGGTGTTTCATGTTGACTCCATCGGGTGGGTGATGGAGTAAACTTTAGCAGACTAAAGTATGAAAAGCAAATAGAAATTTAGCTCACTAAATTAAATCTCTTTTACAATGAATAGCAGGTGACAGTATTGCAATAATATTTTTTAGGGATTTGATAATGAAATGCAATTCGTGTAACGTAGAGTTCGCTGATGGACTTGCTCAATGTCCTGGATGCCGGAAAAAATATCCTAAGCATTTCAGTATTACTAAACTGATAGTGTTGGTATTTGGTGTTGGCTTCGCGTACCTGGTATTTTTTGCCGAAAGAAGCCCTTTAGATCGATCGTCTGCTGCAAATGCAGACTCGGCCAAAAACGTTTCGTGGGAATACTCTACTTACAAAAATAAGATGACAGGGAAAGATAGGGCTTTAGCTATTTCGACTGGTCAAGAAAATCTTAATTTTAAATTCCCTTATTCAGGGAAGAATTTGCCAACTCTGACAGTTAGAAAAGAATCCAACGATATTGATGTGTTGTTGCAGATTGAGAAAGGCCAGTTTGTATGCTTGAGCAAATGTAAGGTGAGTATAAAATTTGACGATAAATCACCAGTCAATTTTTCAGCGCAGGCCCCTGATGATGGAAGTAGCAATGCATTGTTTTTAAACCCTGCGTCTGCAATAGTTTCTTCACTAAAGGCATCTAAAACTGCTTTGGTGCAGGCCACTTTCTATCAAGAAGGTGACCGAGTGATGCTATTTAGAACTGATGGGCTAGTGCTCAAGGAATAGCAGACTATATTCTGTCGCTCTGTTTGTGGACGACCTTGCCTATGATAATGCATGCAGAACCTTGGCAAGTTTTGCGACCATATTTTCTTTGGTCAGAATTATCCGAAGTTAGAAACCATTGGCCTAGATCTCGCACTAGGCGTTTAACTACGGCTTCGCCTTCGTAGTTGACTGCATAGGTTTCTCCGTCATTCAATTTGCAATCTGCAGTATTGATGATGACTGTATCGCCCTGATAAAGGGCAGGTTCCATGCTGTCTCCCTTGATGGCAATCGCGATCAGTTTGCCTGGTATAAATCCATTTTTTTCTACCCAGCTTCTTTGAACAAGAAGGGGTTCGCCATTGATTTCTTGCTGATCAAGTGCAATGCCGACAATTCCGGCTGATAGGCGCAGATTTACTTTGCGAATTTCAACAAGATGAGCTGCTCCATTTTCAGCGACAGCCACTTTGGAAAACTGCGTATTAGTGCCGTAGCCTTCATTTGCGACTTGTTCCCTGTATTTGGGTAGTGTGCCGTCAGCAATCCAGTCAATATTGAAGCGTGTTCGTGAAAAAGCTTTTAGCGGCTTTGGGCCAAGATTGGTCTGCCCAGAAAACCACTGCGTAACCAATCCTTCCGATACATCACAGAATATAGCCAGATCTTTTGCCCTGGAAATTTTGAGGTCTTCCATCACCTCAGTAAGTCGGTCTTTAAGTGTTTCCATATTTAGCATTCTAAATAAATAGCGGTTTAGCTCGTTAAAGAAACTTGCAAACTTATCTTTAGTGCGCTAAAGTTTGGGCATGGATGCTACGAAACTCATTGATTTGCTGGGCGGCACAACCAAGGTTGCCGAAATTTGCGAGGTAACCCCTGGTGCGGTTTCGCAATGGAAAAACAACGGGATACCTAAACCCTGGCTTCGATTTTTTGAAAGTCAGCATCCGGAGGTATTCAAATCGCCTGAACTAAAAGACACCCCGCCTTACATTGAAACCGCCAAAGAGGCGTCGTCTTTGGTCATCGGAGATTCCTTTTATAAACATCATTGTTGAGGGGCTTTGATTGTACATGTTTGGAATCTCCAACCATTATTAAATTAATCATGAAATTGACTGTCAGGCAATGACGGCAGTGTATTCACAAAAACAAGAAGTTAACACCACAAAAACAAGGGGCAACAATATGGATGTGCGAGCAACTAATTTGCAGATGATTAATGCAGTCGATGGCACCTGGGATGTGGTGGCTGCTTTTCTGGGTATGTCGAAGGCTTCTTTGCATAATCGTGTGTATGAGGTGAAGGGGCAGAAGTTGTCGGTGGAAGACACTATGGTGTTGCAGTCTCTTTCTAAAACGACGCATTTTGCGGACGTGGTGGCCGATGCTACTGGCGGTGTGTTTGTGAAGATGCCTGATGCAGCCTCGATTGCGCAGGAGTCTATTCATTCAAAATTCAACGAGCTGTATGCAGATGTGGGTGCTTTGTTCAGCGAATATCAGCGCGATATTGCGAACGATGGCGTGATTGATGATGAAGAGTTTGAGCGGCTGCACGCGATTTTGGCTGATATGCATAAGAAGGGTGAGGAGCTGCTTTCGCTAATGATGTTTATTGGGAAGCGTCGCACTACTTCTTTGAAGGTTGCCTGATATGAAGCGGCTGAAAACTGATTCTGATGCCTTCGCTATGTTGGCGCGTTTGGTTGAATTGGGTGGCGTTGCGCAGTTCAGCCAGTTTCGTGATGCTAGTTCGAAGCAGTTCAGCTACCGTGTTGGCGTGTTGCGTGACCATTTTTTGATTGTGGTCGAAGATAAGACAATCAAAGTAACGCAGGCGGGCAAAGACTATGTGGCTGAACATCATGAAATGGTGTCGGCGATAGTGACGCAGGTGGCGACTGAGAAGGTGGTTGAAGCTCAGGTTAACCGGCCTTATGCGTCAATACGCTCTACAACAAATGCCAGGCCATATCGCCCGGGCTCTGAAGATTATAAACAAATACCGTCGCTGAATTTTGGCGTGCGCACGCCCCGTCCTGGGGATATTGTGGAATGACACAGATTACTTTAGATACGGCGCGGCGGGCGCTGGGTTTTATTTCGCCCGAAGACCGCGATACATGGGTGCGCATGGGTATGGCGCTGAAGGCTGAGTTTGGCGATTCTGCATTTGACATGTGGGATAACTGGAGTCAGGGCTCATCGTCATATAACGCTGGTGCGGCTAAGGCTTCGTGGAAGTCTTTTAAGTTGGGCGGCAAGGTGGGTATTGGTTCGTTGCTGGCTGAGGCGAAATCGCAGGGTTTTGTGTTGTCTGACAGTGATGTGATTGTTGACCCGGCTGTGCTTGAGGCTGCGCGTATTGAGCGTGCTGCGCGTGACAAGAAGACTGAGGATAACCGTATCAAGGCGGCAGCAGCTGCGGTGAAGCGTGCTGGTACGCAGTGGCGTATGGCGGCGAAAGAGGGTGAATCACCTTACTTGGTGCGCAAGCAGGTTAAAGCTGAGTCGTGCCGGTTCTTGGCTGGTGGCGGCATCATTATCCCTATGTTGCGATATGACCTGGACCCGGTTGTGATGGTGGGCAAGCAGCGGATTGATGCGGATGGGTCGAAAAAGTTCAGTGGTGGTATGGATAAGCATGGTGCGATGTGCCGCTTGGGTGATGCGCCAGTTTGCACGGACGATGATTTGGACTATATATTTGTCGGCGAAGGGTATGCGACGCTGGGAAGTATTCGGGCAGCACTTGGTTATGCGGCGCCAGCATTTGTCTGTTTTGATACATCAGGGTTATTGGCAGGGGCTAAGATTTTACGTGTTTTGTATCCGCTTTGCCCAGTTGTTTTTGTTGCGGATGATGATTATCTGACGGGTCGCAAGGGATATGCGAAGGCGGCTGAAGCGGCGGCAGCTATTGGTAATGCATGGGTGATGTTACCGAAATTTAGCGCGGCCAGGCGGCAAACAAAGAAAGATGAATCACTTCCTGAACTGACTGACTTTAATGATCTGCATTGCACTGAGGGCTTGCAGGTTGTGAAAGATCAGATTAATCAGTTTATAGCGTCCATCACGAATACTGGTGTGCCGCCTGCTTCAGACGTTGCCTTGCCTGATTCCCCGTACCCCTTTCTAGATGAGGAACCGCAGCCGGTTGAAACTACTGCAGTTATTACCCAGGAGGCGTTGCTTTTCCGTTTTGCTTTGATTTATGGCACCACGGAAATCTGGGACGGTATTGCAAAGCGTAAATTGAAACGCGCTGCCTTTGATGCTTATGTGGGCAAGGCTGAAGCTAAGGCATGGATTGAAAACCCCAAGAAGAAGCTGATTGAAAAGTCTGCCTTGCCTACGCTGGTAGGCGGCGTTGCTGTTGAGGGCGGGAGCGGGGGAGGCGTGCTGCAGGAGATGCTGGATAACCTGACTCTGCTGCGCGGTACCGAGACGGTGTGGGACATGATAGGCCGGCAGGTGATGACGTTGGGCGCGGTGCGTGCGAATTACACGCCTGAGCTGACTGCTAAATGGCAGGAGCGGATAGACCGCAAGACGGTTGAGCAGAAGAATCTGGTGTTTGACCCTACGCAGACGGTTGATCTTGATACGCATGTAAATATCTTTTTTGGCTGGCCGCTGACGCCAAAAAGAAACTATGACCTGGTGGAACCGATCATCGAGTTGATTCAATCACTGTGTTCTTCTGAGGATAATGCAGAGCAGATTATGCATTTTATGCTGTGCTGGATGGCGTTGCCGTTGCAGCGCCCAGGCGCAAAGCTGCAGACGGCCTTGCTGGTATTTGGTGAGAAGCAGGGTACTGGTAAGAGTTTGCTGTTTGATTCTATCTTGCGGCCAATTTATGGGGAATATGGCACGACGGTTGGCCAGCATCAGCTTGAGTCTGGTTTTACTGACTGGCGTTCACGCAAGCTGTTCACTTTGTTTGAAGAGGTGCTGTCGCGTGATGACAAGTTCAGTCATAACGGGACGCTGAAGTACATGATCACTGGTAAGCGCATGCAGGTGAACCCGAAGAATCTACCGTTGCGTGAAGAGAATAATCACATGAATTGTGTGTTTCTCTCGAATGAGCCGCAACCTATCCCTATCGAATTGGAAGATCGCCGGTTCTTGGTCATTCAGGCCAGGCTGATGCGCGATAAAGAGTTTTACGACTGTGTGGTGGCATCGATAGAAAATGGCGGGCTTGAGGCTTTCTATGAATTCTTACTGGAATACCCGCTGGGCGACTTCAATGAGCATACTAAGCCGCCAATGACGAGGGCAAAAGAGCGCGTAATTTCGTTTGGCCGTGCAAGCTGGGATGCGTTCCACTTCAATTGGCGTGAGGGCATCCTCGATGCACCTTACTGCTCTTGCCTGACTTCTGATTTGTACATTGTCTATAAGCGGTGGTGTGATCGTAATGGTGAGAAGCCATTGTCACAGACGAAGTTCTCTGGCTACCTGGACAGCCGGGAGACCAAGCTCAAGAAAGAAATATCGCTGAGTGAGAAGCCCAAAAAGTCATACATGATATTTGAGATACCGCAAAAGCCAAACGTTAAGGTGATGACCATTGATGAGCAGTGCACAACGTTCCGCGAGAAGGCTGATGTGTATGGTGCTGGCAATTAACCGCAGGGTATGCAGGCACATGCATAAACCCTGCTGCTCTAGAAGCCACGCCAGATATAGGTTTCAGCAGGGTATGCAGGGTTAGCAGGGTTTCGCGCATGTGTGCGAATAAATATTTATCTCCATGTATTAATGCGTGCAAATTATTTTTTTACGTACACGATCTATAACCCTGCTAACCCTGCATACCCTGCTGAAAGCATTGATAGATAAGGCTGAGAAAGCAGCAGGGTTAAACAAATACCCTGCTGTACCCTGCGGGAATAGTAAATGGATAAAGAATCTGATCAATGGCGTATTGAATGTGAAGCGCGGTATGTGTTGAAACTGCATGGCTTGCAGAGAAGGCGGGATTACCTGGCACTGGTTGAACGTAGGCGGGGTGCAGCGGCAAGGGGCGAATTGGAATTGGTAGTAAAGAGGCAGTGGGACAAGATGAACGGGACAAAGGGGCGGCGATGATTCAGTACATAGATAAGTTGATGCAGGACTGGGCAAGATGGTCTAAGGTGCGTAGGGATGGTGGGCTGGGTTATCCATCATCGGCGGCTGGTTGTAGGCTGATGGTGTGCCATGGTGGTGTGGGTGATATCGTGGGGATTGATGAGCAGTCTATGGAGATTGAGCAGATTGTTTCTAAGTTGCGACATGACAAGCCAGAAATGTACCGAGTGGTTGACTGGTTCTACCTGGCGGGCAATGTGACCTGTGATCGCATAGCGAAGGAGTTGGGTTGTCATCGAGATACAGTGTATGTCCGTCTTCATAGTGTGCATCAGTATGTGATGGAAGCGATGCATGACAATGATCTTGATCGCGTTGATGTGATGCTAGCAACACCAAAGAAAATAATTTCAAAAGTGGCTTGACGCGTTCCGACACTTTCAATATGATTCAGCTATTCTTGTTGTTGTTGCGACCAGCGAAACAATGAGACCTTTCAAAGCCCTGCCAATTCGGTGGGGCTTTTTTGTTTTACCAGTAGGGCTCCTCGGTGGTATTTGCCTTGCCTGCTTAGCGGGCAAGGCTTTTCTTTGCGCTTATGGCATCTAGATCACGCAGTGTCTGTCAGCACCCTGGTTGTGGTGTGTTGATACCCAGCCCAGGCAAGTGCCAGACTCACAAGAAGGTCGAGAACGTCCAGCGCGGGAGTTCAACTGAGCGCGGCTATGACAGTCGCTGGCAGAAGGCAAGGCAATATTACTTGCGCGCACACCCGCTTTGCGTGTTTTGCCAAAGCGTAGGAAGGCTGACTGCTGCTGAAGTTGTTGATCATAAAACCCCTCACAAGCTTAAACAAGCTATCGATAGTGGTGATGCTGCCCGCATAGACATTGCGAAGGCTTTATTCTGGGATAGTAAAAACTGGCAATCGCTGTGCAAGCGATGCCATGACCGAGATAAGCAAGCGCATGAGGCCGCTGCTGGTTTTCGTTAGTGCTGATGGGGAGGGGCGGTCACATCCCTGGGGCTCAATTTTTCTAGACCGGCCTTAGCCACTTTTTTTGTGTGCGCAGGTTTTAGGGTGGGGGGTATTCAGGAGTATAGATTATGGGATTACGTGGGCCAAAGCCAAAACCGCTTGAATTGAAAGTGCTTGAGGGTAACCGAGGCCATCGCCCGATCGATGCGAATGGAACCTGGCGGCCACAAGTTGAAGTTCCAGATCCACCGAAATATCTTGGCAAAGAAGCGCGGAAGGAATGGAAGCGTATCACCGTCGAGTTAGCCCAGAACAACATCATTGCCAAGCTCGACCAGCACATGCTTGGCATGCTTTGCCAGTGCGTAGAACGTCTGGTCATGTTTGAAACTGCATTGTCCCGCAGAGTTGCGGCGGCTGTAGATAGAGGCGAAGACCCAGAGAAGGCCTACCTCATGACAACCGCTACCGGTTACGAGGCAAACACCGGCATCTACAACATGCTCAACAAAGAGCGCGAGATGCTGATCAAGTTGCTGGGTGAGTTTGGATTATCCCCAGCTTTGCGCGCCAAAGTCGTGCAAGGTAGCAGAGCTGCCCAGCTCAGCCTGTTTGAAGGCGGTAAGTCTGGCGAGAAGCCAACCACATTTGACCAATTCTGATGTAAATGACCTTTGTAGAACGCGCAATCCGATATGCCAACGGCGTTATCGGAGGGGAAATTGCAGCCTGCAAATGGGTAAAACTAGCCTGCCAGCGTCATCTTGATGACCTGCAGCGTGCAGAAAGCGGCTGGAAGTATGTCTTTGATGACTACGCCGCTAACCGCGTATGCCAGTTTCAAGAGCTGCTACCCCACGTAAAAGGGGATTTTGCCAGGCCAAAACTCATTAATGGTGAGATGGTCTATCCAAAAATCCAGCTTGAAGACTGGCAATGCTTCATCCTCTGCGTGATTTTTGGATGGAAGCACAAAGAAACAGGCAAGCGCCGCTTCAAGCGCGTGTACATCGAAGTCCCACGCAAAAACGCAAAGTCCACGCTCTCCAGCGGCGTTGCAAACTACATGCTCACCGCCGATGGTGAGCCAGGCGCAGAGGTGTACTCAGCCGCCACCACCGGCGAACAAGCCCGCATCGTCTTCAATGACTCATGCGTAATGGCCCAGCGCGAATCATCCTTCATCGCCCGTTTCGGCGTCGATGTCGGCAAGCACAGCATGTCCGTGCCAGAGTCGGCAAGCGTATTCAGGCCGCTCAATGCCGAAGGCAGTACGCTTGATGGCTTAAACGTACATTGCGCTATCATCGACGAGTTGCACGCCCACAAAAAGCGTGACCTGTATGACGTATTGGACAGCGGTACCGGTGCCCGGTCCCAGCCAATACTATGGATGATCACCACTGCCGGCAGCGACCGCAGCGGCATCTGCTACGAACAACGCATCCACGTCACCAAAATACTGGATAACGTCTTCGCAGATGACAGCTTCTTTGGGATCATCTACACCATCGATGATGGTGATGACTGGCGGGACCCCGCAACGTGGGCAAAAGCCAACCCAAACTTTGGCGTCAGCGTATTGCCTGACGATATGGAAGAAGCCTGCCGCAAAGCCATGTCCATGGCATCAGCGCAAAACGGCTTCCTCACAAAACGACTCAACATCTGGGTCAATGCTGACACAGCATGGATGGAGATGCGCGCATGGGACGCAGCAGCAGACCCCAGGCTAAAACTAACCGACTTCCTCGGCCAAGAATGCATCATTGCCCACGACCTCGCCAGCAAGGTCGATATTGCAGCAAAAATGCGCCTCTTCTGGCGCGACATAGATGGAGTCCGGCACTACTACGCATTCGGCGCCTACTTCCTCAATGAACAAGCTATCGAAGATGGCAGAAACAGCCAGTACAACGGCTGGGCAAGACGTGGTTTGCTGACCTCGACTGAAGGCAATGTCACAGATTTTGGCGTGATTGAAGAAGATTTTCTCGATGACGCCAAGCTTTTTACGATCACAGAAGCGCCATACGACCCATTCCAGGCCACGCAATTCAGCCAGCGGATGGTTGCAGAAGGCCTCCCGATGATCGAAGTAGGGCAAACCGTCAAGAATTTTTCAGAACCAATGAAAACCCTTGAAGCCCTCGTATTGCAAGGCCGGTTCCACCACGATGGCGACCCCATTCTGACCTGGATGGTCAGCAATGTCGTCTGCCACCGCGATGCAAAAGACAACATCTACCCGCGCAAAGAGCGCGAAGAAAACAAAATTGACGGCATGGTTGCACTCGTTATGTGCCTCAACCGCGCCGTTGCCAATGAAACAGCCGGTCTGATCTATGACGGCAATCTAACGGTCGTATAAAAATGAACTTCCTCACCTACAACATCAGCCTTGCAACCGGGCTTATATGCCTGACTGCTGGCGCGACATTGCAGTGGGGGCTTGGTATCGGCCTGCTGACAGCAGGCATAACAACAATCGGTTTAACCATCGTCAGCACTATGCTGACTCGGGAGCGTTAATGTTCTTGACTGGACGAAAAGCAAGCTCCAGTGGCGACCGTTCGCCCTATGGCAGCTTCTGGTTTGAGCCAGTGGGCATGCGCTCATCGAGCGGCATTCGTGTCACCGCTGACGCCGCAATGCGCCTGTCAGCTGTCTATTCTTGTGTCCGGGTCCTGGCTGAGACGTTCGCCGTCCTGCCTATCCGGCTTTACAAGCGTAAAAAAGATGGCTCCCGCGATTTAGTCACAGACCATTGGCTGTATAAATTGCTTGCCAAGCGTCCCAATGACTGGCAAACGCCCTTTGAATGGCGCGAAATGATGATGGGCCACCTTGCATTGCGTGGCAACGCCTTCAACCAGATTGTCGCCAACCGTCAAGGGCAAATCACCCAACTTATCCCATTGCATCCAGATCGTACCAAGATAGAGTTGCTGGGCGGTGGCGGTTACCGCTACGCCATAGCGCAACCAGATGGCACCACCATACGCCTCTCACGTGGCGAAGTCTGGCACATACGTGGTCTGTCCAGTGATGGCTATATGGGAATGTCTCCCATTCAGGTAGCTGCCGATGTATTTGGCGCAGGCCTCGCCGCTCAACAATATGGCGCCAATTTCTTTGCCAATGACGCCAAACCAGGTGGCTGGCTGGAAATGACAGGCAAATTTGCAGACCAGGCTGCCCGCGAAACCTTCAAAGAATCATGGAAAAAAGCCCAATCCGGCGCAAATCGGGGCAGCACAGCCGTCCTTGAAAACGGCATGAAGTATCATGAATTGTCGCTCAACAATGGTGATGCGCAGTTCATCGAAACCCGCAAGTTAAGCAGATCAGAAATAGCCAGTATTTTCCGCATTCCTCCCCACCTCATTGGTGACCTGGACCGTGCCACCTTCAGCAACATCGAACAACAATCCCTCGATTTCGTCATGCATACCATGACACCCATTGCAGAGCGCTGGGAATCAAGCATTGATTACAATCTTCTGCCAGAAGATGAAGGTATCGACATCGAATTTGACTTTGCAAACCTGTTGCGTGGCGACCGCGCAGCGCGGGCAACCTATTACACATCCGGCATCAATGCAGGCTGGATGGTCCGCAATGAAGCCCGTATCAGCGAAGGTCTTAACCCATTACCAGGCCTCGATGAACCATTGCGCCCACTCAACATGGTTGAGGAATCAGAAGCCCCTGATGAACAAGCTGAAAATGATAACGGCGCAGATGATCAGGTACCCCAGCAAGACCAAAAAACAAAGCCAACCGATGCCCGCATGACAGCCCTGGCAGAAACAGCAGCGCAGCGCGTCGCACGCAAAGAAGCAGTGCGCCCGGTTGATGAATCGCATGCAAAGTACGTCATGCAAGTTCTGTCAGTAAGCGCAGAAGTTGCACAAACCTATTGCCAGCAGCGTGCATCCATGACCGATGCGCAAGCCCTGGAAGCACTCACCAGTATGGCCATCAAAGGTACATTATGAAAAGACAGCTACTCGTAGCGGAATTTCTTTCCACCCCATGGGCACTCATGCCAGAACGCATGAACGCCTTTGCCAGCGTCCTGGCGCGTTGGCAAGCCGGTATATCCGCGTCAGATGATGTCATTGCAGGCGTCCACGCAGACCGCGAAGCCCGCGACAACAAACGTGCACAAAACACCCGCGCAGGTGGTGGCGCAATCGCTGTCATACCCATGTACGGTGTTGTTACCCAGCGTGGCAACATGGCAGATGACATCAGCGGCCCCGGCAGCGTCAGCACACAACGTTTCTCTGCCTGTCTTGCAGATGCCCTGGCTGATGACGCTGTCGGTCAGATTTTGATTGATATCGATAGCCCAGGCGGTTCCGTCTATGGCGTTTCTGAGCTCGCCAATGAAATCATGCAAGCCAGATCCACCAAGCCAATTGTCGCCATCGCCAACAGCCTGGCTGCCAGTGCCGCTTACTGGGTAGGCTGCGCTGCGTCTGAGTTTTATGTCACACCAGGTGGTGAAGTTGGCAGCATCGGTGTCTGGCAAGCCCACCAGGATTACAGTGCAGCCATGGAAGAAGCAGGCATCAAAACCACGCTGATATCTGCTGGCAAATACAAAACCGAGGGCAACCCCTACAGTGCCCTTGATGAAGACGCGCAAGCCTTCATGCAATCCCGTGTCAATGACTATTACCAGGCATTTACCAAGGCCGTTGCAAAAGGCCGCGGTGTCTCAATCGATGCCGTACGCAACGGCATGGGTCAAGGCCGTGTACTCGGTGCAGATGCCGCCCTGGCTGAAGGAATGGTCGACGGCATCATGACCTTCGATGATGTCATCAAAAAAATGCAGAAATCTGGCAAGCAGTCTGGCCGCCCTGGCGCTTCCAGACTGGCACAAGCACAAAACGAACTCAAGATACTGGGGTAGCACAGCCCCGCCATAGCACTCCCATGAGTTGCTGTGTATGGCCCCAAGGCCAGTGCAGCCCGTAGCAAATCCATACCAGCTCAAAGCTGGTTTTTTTATACCTGTCTAACCCGCCCACAGCGATGTCGGCGGGTTTTTTATTAAGGAAAATCATTATGAGCAAGAAACTCCGCGAGCTGCAAGCCCGTAAAGCCACACACATCACTGCCATGCGCGCCATCACCAGCAAGGCTGAGAAAGAAGGCCGCGACCTGACCGATGCTGAAGTGACTGAATTTGATGGCTTAAAAGCCCAGATTGATTCCACGAATGCCGCCATTGACCGCGAACAATTGCTGGCCATGGAAGAGGCATCTGCTGGCATCGAAATCCCAGACAATGCTGTTATCACTGTCTCTGACCGCGCAGCAGCAGACCCTAAACTGGGTTTCCATACATTTGGTGAGTTTGCCAAGGCAGTCAAAGACTCATCTTCTGCCACTGGCAAAATTGACAAACGTTTTGCCGCTGCGCCTTCCACATTTGGTTCTGAAGCAGTGGGCGCTGATGGTGGCTTCCTTGTGCCGCCAGAATACAGCAAAGAAATTTTCAATCTCGCCTTCACTGAAGATTCACTGTTGCCAATGACAGACAATGCGCCTGTCGATGGTAATAGCATGGTCTTCCCTAAAGACGAAACAACCCCATGGGGCACGGATGGTGTCCGCGCCTATTGGCAAAATGAGGCATCAACAGCTGCCGCGACCAAGCCTAAATTCGGCACAGCAACCCTGCGCTTGCATAAACTGATGGCACTGGTGCCGTTGACAGATGAATTGCTGGGTGATGCTTCTGCGCTCAATGGTTACCTACCAAACCTGCTTGGCCGCTCCATCCGTTGGAAAACAAATGAATCGCTGTTGAATGGTAGCGGCGATGGTCAGCCTTTGGGCGCATTGAAGGGCGGCGCGGCTGTCGTTGTGGCAAAGGATTCAGGCCAGGCAGCATCAACAGTCACCACCTTTAACATCCTCAACATGATCGCCCGTCTGCCGCCAGGTTCCTTCCCGAACTCTGTTTGGCTGATCACACCAGATGCACTGCCAGCAGTGTTCGGCCTGACATTGGGTAACTACCCAATCTACCTGCCGATGAATTCCGGCATACAAGGCAACCCATACGGCACACTGATGGGGCGCCCTATCATGGTCAGCCAACATGCGTCAGCATTCTCTTCTGCCGGTGATATTCAGTTGCTGGACATGAGCTACTACCGCACTATTACCAAATCAGGCGGTATTGATATGCAATCGTCCATGCATCTGTACTTTGATGCTGATGCTACAGCCTTCCGTGCTGTCTTCCGTGTCGATGGCCAGCCAAAAATCGTTGCGCCAATTACACAGGCTAAAGGTAGCAATACCCTGTCACCGTTCCTGCAACTGGGCGCTCGCTAATCGGTCTTTCTGCCAGTAAAACTGGCAGAAACAACCCACATTCCATCATTAAATAGGAAAAATCATGACTCCAAACAAGTTATTGAGTGAAGGTCTGACCGTGCTGACCACGGTGGACCCGGTATCACAAGCAGCAGGCACAGTCACATCCGGCTGGATCAGTGCCGCAAACCATCTGGCATTTCTGGCACTGGTACAAACCGGCGTGCTGGGTGCTTCTGCAACAGTCGATGCGAAGATTGAGCAGGCCACAACAAGTGCGGGTGCTGGTGTCAAAGCAATTACTGGTAAGGCAATCACACAGATTGTCAAAGCCAGTGGTGACAACAAGCAAGCGCTGATCAATTTTAAGTGCGCTGACTTGGATACAGAAGGCGGCTTCAGCTTTGTACGTGTCAGCATCACGGTTGGCACTGCCACATCAATCGTCGGTGCTGTCCTGTTGGGTGGTGCGCCTCGTTATGAACCCGCAAACAGCTTTAACCAGGCTGCAGTCGTTCAGATCATCTAATCGTTGTCAACACATAGGGCGGGTGCTTCTGCACCCGTTTTAGCATGGGCTATCAACTAATTACGCCGCCGTCAGCAGAGCCAATATCTCTGGCAGAGGCCAAGCTGCATCTGCGCGTGGATATCGCTGATGATGATCTGCTGATCGGCATGCTGATTACTGCAGCCCGTCAATATGCAGAGCAATTGACAGCCCGCAGCTTCATCACGCAGCAATGGCGTTGCACAATGGATGCCTTCCCTGGTAGGCAAAACGTTGCCTATGTTCCCTGGGGAGTAGCATTTTCTATTCCTGATAACGCAATTTTGTTAGAAAAAGGCCCGTTTCAGTCCATTGACTCCATTCAATACGTTGACATGGGCGGGATTACGCAAACGATGCCAAGTAGCGATTACATCGCTGATTTGACAGGTCCATTGGCAAGAATTACGCCAAAATTCGGCAAAATATGGCCAGTCACATTGCCACAAATAGCCAGTGTGAAGGTAGATTTCACCTGCGGATATGGCACAACTGGTGCTAGCGTGCCGGAAGGACTGCGCAACTGGATGAAATTGCGCATGGCCGCTCTGTATGAAAACCGCGAAGAACTGTCCGTCGCCCAGCGCGTCAATGTGCAAGAGCTACCCTACGTCGATAGCCTTCTTGACCCATACAAGGTATTGAGGGCGTAATGTCAATCGGATCCAGAAGAAAGCGCGTCACTTTGCAAAACCGGGGTAATGCGCTGGATGAGTACGGGCAAAGGGTAAATACATGGGTAGATGTTGCGACTGTATGGGCATCTATCGAGCCAGTCAGTGGCAATGAAAGGCTGCATGGACTGCAAGTCAACAGCGAGATCACCAGCAAGGTTGAGACGCGGTACCGCTCAGAATTTGCAGACCCTACCATCATTGATAACTGGCGCATTCTTTACGGTACAAGGAAGCTGAACATCCAGGCCACTCTCAATGAAGATGAGAGAAACCGAATCGTCACCTTCTTCTGTAGCGAAGGCCTCAACGATGGCCAGTAACCTGCACGTCACCGGCCTGGCAGACCTCAATGCAACCCTGCAGCAGTTCGCCACCAAGCTTGAACAAAACATCTTGCGTGGCGCATTGCGTACTGGCCAGAAAAAAATACTCGAAGCGGCAAAGCAGAATATTCACACAATCGATGGTGACCTGGCAGCCAGCCTGCGTATCAGTGTCCGGGCAAAGGATGGTCGGATAGTCGCATCGCTCAAAGTAGGTAACAAAAAAGCGTTTTACGCCCACTTTGTCGAGTTTGGCACCCAGGCGCACACCATTAAAGCAAAAAATGGTGGCGCGCTTGTATTTGGTGGTAAGGAAATGAGTTCGCTGCATCACCCAGGTGCAAAGGCCAAACCCTTTATGCGGCCAGCAATGGATAGCTATTCGCAAGAAGCTGTGCAGGCAGCAGCAGACTACATCAGCAAACGTATCACCAAAGAACTACTCAACCGAAATAGTGAAAACTGATGAGAGCCGAAAAAGTTACTTCCGCATTGCTCAACGTCGCGGCAATCACCGCCCTCGTTGGTAACCGCATTGCCCTCACGCGCCTGCCAGAAAACACACCTTATCCGGCAATTGTGTATGAAGGCATTAGCGGCACGCCCATATTGCCCATTACCGCCAATGCCGGTGGCAGCCTCATGCGTACCCGCATGCAGATCACCGCCATGAGTCGCAGCATTGGTGAAGTTAAAAACATCCTGGAGCAAGTGCGCATCGCGCTCAGCTACCAGAGCGGGCTTATCAATGGCGTGCAAGTGGTGGCAGTCGTGCCAGACATGATGGGCCCAGACCAAAAGAATGACGAAGCTGCTGTCTTCATGCAAAGCCGCGATTTTCTCATCACCTATTACGAAACCTGAATTTTGAACAGACGGCGCGACCGTCTTCAACAACCACAGCCCCGCCCAGTGCGGGGCTTTTTATTTGGAGAAAGCTATGCCTCAAGCAACGGGTATTTTTAAGCAGGTCGCGCTCAAGCGTGAAGTGACCTTTGGTGTCGCACCAGGTGCATCAGCAGCACAACTGCTGCGCCGCGTGACCTCAAAGATCGACCTCAAAAAAGACACATACCAGTCTAATGAAATTCGCCCCGATTTCCAGACAGCAGATTTTCGCCATGGTGTGCGTCGTGTCAAAGGCACACTGGCGGGCGAGTTGTCGCCAAAAACCTATTCTGACCCATTTGCCGCCATGCTCAAGCGTGACTTTACAGCCGGTGCATCCACTGCTGCGGCATCCGTCACCATCGCCGGTACCGGCCCCACTTACACAGTCACCCGCGCTGCTGGTTCTTTCCTCACAGATGGCTTCAAGATTGGCGATGTCATCCGCCTGTCAGTCGGCACGCTCAATGCTGCCAACATCAATAAAAACCTCTGGATTACTGCTTTGACAGCCACAGTAGCCACTGTAATGGTGTTGAATGCCACCTCCCTGGTGGCAGAAGGCCCAATCACCGGCACCACCATTACGGTGTTTGGCAAAAAATCCTACATCCCCACCACTGGACATACCGACGTCTCGTTCTCACTCGAACATTGGTACAGCGACATCGCCCAGTCTGAGCTGTTCACTGGTGTGAAGTTTGACAAAGCCGACGTGCAATTGCCGCCAACAGGCATGGCCACCTGTAATTTTGAAGTGATGGGGCAGGGTATGACGCCTGCGCAAGCCCGTTACTTCACCTCGCCTACCGCAGTCACTACTACTGGTGTAGTAGCTGCCGTCAATGGTCTGCTGCTGGTCAATGGTGTGGCGCAAACGGTGGTTACCGGCCTCAACTTCAGCCTCGACCCAAAATTCAGTGGTGACCCTGTCGTGGGTGCCAATGTGGTGCCAAACCTGTTTGCTGGGCCTGTTGGTGTAACAGGCCAGTTCACGGCCTACTTCACCGACAACACCCTGCGTGACCTGTTCATCTCTGAGGCAGAGATTGCCATCATGGTTGTGCTCACAACAGACAACACCGCAGCAGCAGATTTTGTCAGCTTCGTCATGCCCCGCATCAAGCTCAGTGATGCGGCAAAAGACGACGGCACAGGCGGTACCGTTCAAACCTTCCCATTCCAGGCGCTCATCAACATCAACGGTGGCACTGGCACATCCACAGAACAAACAACCCTCTCTGTACAAGACTCGGCAGCCTAATCGCCGCCAACACCAGCACTGACCAGGCCACCATCGTCATCTTCGCGGATGGCGTGGCGGTCTGGCACAGGCATTTTTCTATAACTATCCGCGAGGTATCAATATGTCATTCAAAATCAATAGCATCAAAGACGCGCAAACAGCCGACATCGAACTCAAAAACCCAGAAACAGGCGCACCCTTGGGCGCAACCATCACCCTGATGGGGCCAGAACATCCAACCCGTAAAGGTCTTGAATTTGCCCGCCAGCGCGAACTGCGCAAAGGCTTGCAAAAAACAGGCAAAGTCCAACTGGGTGACCCGGTCGAAGATGAAGAAGACGCCATCAACGAACTGGTCGCCATCACCACTGGCTGGACTGGCATCACCAATGATGATGATGTCGCTATCCCATTCAGTGCTGGTGCTGCACGTGATCTCTACAACCAAGAAGGTCTGGGCTGGTTGCGGGCGCAATTGTTCACAGCAAAGAACGAACGCGAACGTTTTATCAAGAACTCCGCGCCAGCCTGATCGCGCACGCGGAGCATCAGTTCGGTCTGTCCAAGTCCACCAAAGACGGCCTGACCGAACGCGATCATCTTATTGCCCTGGCAAAAACAACTGGTAGCACACCGCCAGAGTTGATAGCGCCACCCTTGCCGCTAGGTTGCGAGATTCTGTGGGACACATTCTGCGTGTTGCACAGAACACGCGGCGGCGGCATGGGGCCAGCAGCAATCAGCCCAGCAAGCATCCTCGCCTGGCAGCAGTTGCATAACGTTCGGCTCACCTCCTGGGAAGTCGAAACCATAGAAATGCTTGACAGCATTGCCTTGTCGTACATAAGCGAAAGCCAAAAGACCTCATGAATATCGGTACGCTCACCATCGAGATGGCAGCTAACGTTGCACGTCTGCAAACTGACATGGATCAGGCAAAGCAGGTGGTTTCCGGCAGCATGGACCACATCAGCAGAGCCGTCGACGTTGCTAAAAATGCGCTTAGCAGTCTTGGCATGGTGACGTCTCTTGTTGGTTTTGGCGCTTTGCTTGAGAAGACTATTCAAGCCGCTGCCGAAATGCACAGAATGGCTCAGCGTACTGGCGTCGCGGTTGAGTCATTGTCTGCATTGCGCAGCGTGGCGAAAATGTCCGGTACCAACATGGACGACGTCGCAACTGCCATGCAAAAGCTGTCACGCAACATGGTCGAGGCACAAAGCGGATCCGGGAAAACTGCCGAAGCCATGAAAATGCTTGGTATTTCTGTGCAAGACAGCAGCGGCCATTTAAAAACTGCCGACCAAGTCACATTGGAAGTGGCAAAGTCATTGGCGCAATACCAGGATGGAGTAGGAAAGACAGCAGTAGTCATGAACGTGTTTGGCAAAGCAGGGGCTAATTTGCTGCCAATGCTTACTGAGCTGGCTGAAAAGGGCAGCCTGAACGGCAAAATGACCTCTGAACAGGCCAAGCAGGCCTATGAATTTGAAAAGGCATTAAACAAACTTAAGATCCAATTTGAGGGTGTTTTTAAAAGCATCGCACTTGACCTTATCCCAGTCATTACAAAATTGTCTCAGTTGTTTACTACTGGCATGGAAGTAGCGGCTGCTTATTGGGCAATCTTCTATGGGCTGCCTGCTGTTGTAGCTCTAGGCACTACTGCGCTAGGCAGTTTGCAAATGACAATAGCTCTTGTCAAGCTTGAAATGGCACAAGGCGCGACCGTGGGTTCACTGTTTGCGGCGTCGCTTGGTGGGATTGTTGGACCAGCACAATGGGCTGCTGGAGCGCTGGGCAAATTGCAAGTAGTTGCAGGCGTGCTGCTCGCCGCTTTTGCAGGCTGGGAAATCGGTAAATGGCTCAGTGAAAATTTCTCATGGGCTCGGCAAGCCGGCATTTATATGGTCTATGGGTTAATTGAAGGTTTTGAGGCAATGAAATTTGCTGCCCAAGTTTCATGGGCGGGGATAAAAGCGGGCGCGGTAGCGGCCTTTGATGGTGTCGCCAATGCTTTTGCATGGGTATACGAAAAGATTGCCAACGGTCTTAAGGCAATCGGGGCTGACGGCATGGCGAAATCCCTCACTGACTTATCCGAGCGCCTAAGGTCTGGCGCTGTTTCGACAAGCAGCTTGAAAGATGAAGTTGCCCAGATTACAGAGGAATACAACAAAAACAGAGCTGCTTTAAATGCCGATATCGATGCGCAACTGGCGTATGAGCGCGCAGGCAAGGGAGCTGTTGCTGCGACCAAAGAGCAAAAAAAGGAGCTGAAAGAAACCAAAGAGGCAGTGCAGGGCAGCGAAAGCGACTACAGCAAATTCACCAAAGCCATCAATGAAAAAATCGCCGCTGTCAAAGCAGAGATTGAAGCCGGTCATACCTTAAATGCGGCTGAGCAAGCCCGGGTGAAGTTGCTCAGCGACTTAAAAGACGGCACAGTCAAAATGACTGCGGCACAGATTCAGTCTGCCAAAGCCAATATTGACCTATATGAATCGCAGCTAAAAATCCTGCAATCCCAGCAAGAAACTAAGCGCTACCAAGAAGAAATCATCACTAAAGCCAAGCAGGTGGTGGATGCTGTTGGTCAAGAGGCAGATGCCAATGAAAGGCTGGTACTCACTTACGGCATGACCAAGTCTCAGATCATGCAACTGGACATTGCCCGCTTGGAGGCCAAGTTTAACCAGGCTGAAGCAATTATCATGACGGCTTCAGAAATAGACTCCCTCGAAAAACTCATTGCCGCCAAAAAGCGCAGTGCAGAGGCGTTAGCCAAAGTCGAAGGCTATGACGCAGCCGCCAAGGCAGCCAAAGATGCATCAGACGCTTGGCAGCGTGCCGCAGATGATATTAATCAGTCTCTGTCCAAAGCCATCATGAAGGGCTTCACCGGGACAAAAGGTTTTGTTACTGATTTTATGAATCAGTTGAAGGGGCTTTTCTCCAAGTTGGTTTTGCAGCCGATTATTGCCCCTATCTCTGGGGCTATCGCTTCCATGATGGTGCCAGGTGCGGCCCAGGCGTCTGGCCTTGCCGGTGCGGCGGGTACCGGCTCGCTGCTGTCTGGCATTTCAAGCGTCATTAGCAATGGTTTCAGCATGCTCACAGGTGGGCTGCAAGTTGCTTACCAGAATTTTGCGCTGGGTGCCACTGGTCAGTCGCTGGGGTTAAGTACCGTTGTACCAGGTATGGCTGAAGAGGCTTCTTTATTAGTCGGCGGCGGTGGCGGTGCTTTGGGCACTGAGCTTACTTCCCTTGGCTCATTAGGTTCAGGTCTGGCTACAGCAGCACCATGGCTTTTGGGTGCTTACGCCCTCTACAAAGGTTTGTCCATGGGTGAAAAGCAAATGACCGGGCAAAACGTGACCGGTGCCTTTGGTGCAAACGGCGCGGTCGATGCTACCCGTAACGTGAGCTGGAGTCAGTCTGGCGGCTTCTTGCGGGGTGACAGGTCTGGCACCTGGAACTATAACCTCGGCAACAGTACCGCCATGGCGGACGGTGTGGCTTATCAGGATACGGCAAGCCTGAGTTCTGATCAGGCAATGAAAAAACTGCTCGAAGACAGCTACAGCGCGCTCAAGTCTTCTACCACTGCCTATGCCAACGCGCTGGGCTTGAATGCAGAATCCATCAAAGCACGCTCTGACCAGATTAACTACACAATAGGCAAAGACAGTACAGAAACCCTGGCAAACATCCAAAAGATGATGAACGGCATTGCCGATAGTGTTGCCACTGAGCTGCTGCCAAACATTGGCAAATATACTCAGGGTAACGAAACTGCCAGCGCGACGCTCATCAGGCTGGCAAATGACTCCACTGCCACCAGTGCTATCCTCAAACAACTTGGCCTCAAAGTGTTTGATGTCGGGCAGGCAGGTATTGATGCCACTGAACGGTTAATCGCTGCATCTGGCGGCCTGCAAAACCTGCAGCAAGCATCTGGTGCTTACTATCAAAACTTCTATACCGAGGCTGAGCGCACCAACAACGTCTTTAAAAGCCTGACAGACCAATTCAGCAAGGCAGGTCTGGGCGATTTGCCAAAATCCCGCGAAGCTTTCCGCGCACTGGTTGAACAGATCAACAAGACCGGCACGCCAGAACAGTTGGCAGCGCTCATGAACATGTCGTCAGCATTTGCAGCGATTGTGCCAGTGGTGGATGCAGTAACAACGGCCATTAATAACCAGGCTGCTGCAGATAATCTCGCCAAGCAGCGCCGCCAGATGGAAATACAGATCATGGAGCTGACTGGCAATGCAGCTGGTGCATTGGCAGCAAAACAAAAAGATGAAATTGCCACTTTGGATGCAAGCTTGCAGCCGCTGCAATTGCGCATCAACACGCTCACAGCAGCCAAGGAAGCAGAAAGAGCTGCGGCTGATCTTTTCAAGCAGCGTACAGACCTGCAAATTGGTTTACTCGAGGCATTGGGTGATAGTGAAGGGGCATTGGCTCTGCGACGCAAGCAGGCGCTTGATGCCACCACAGACCTGGTATCAAAAGAGATTCTTCAAAGAACCTATGCTGCACAGAATGCCAGTGCCGCTGCGCAAAAAGAGGCAGCCACACAACAGGCCGCCGCGCAAGCAGCACAAGCAGCGCAGCAGGCAGCACAGCAAGCAACTCAACAGGCTGCGCAACAAGCAGCTCAGGCAGCACAGCAGGCAGCGCAGCAGGCTCAGCAAGAATATGAGCAACGGCTGAGTGCGGCAAAGTCGGCTTTGCAAACAGCTTACAACAAAGAAGCGACAGCCCTGCAAAACGTCATCAGCAAAATGCAGAGCTTTGGTACAGCGGCCAGGGCAATGCAGGAGTCGATGCTCAGTTCCGGCATATCGCCTGCAAGTACCGCAGACCAGTACGCCAGGGCCAAGGCAGATATGCCAGCAGTGATTGCAGCTGCAAAAGAAGGCGATCAGGGTTCACTGGCAAAACTGCAAAGGTTTGTTGAGCTGTCACAGCAAAGCAACAGCGACTTTGTTGATTATGTGCGCGACTTTGCCAATGTTCAAAACGTACTCGATGACTCTGCCACGTCAGCAGAACGGCTGGTCAAGCAAAACCAAAGCCAGCTTGATCTGCTTAAAACCCAGGTCGACGGTCTACTCAATGTCAATACCAGCGTTCTTTCAGTCAGCGATGCCATTAAGGCGCTGCAAGACGTGATGGCAGGCGGCATGGGCGACATGGCCACCGCCTTAAATGGCCAGTACAAAGCAAAAAACCCGGCGACAGCCATCACTACAACATCGGGCATGACACCAGACCAGATTTATGGTGGGTTGAAGGGGGAGGGTGAATTGCAAGCAAAACGTGCGGCGGCGCTCAAGCTTAACAACACGCTCACTGACACAGTTCAGCAATACATTCAAGCGCAGTACGAAAAAGAAGTGGGCTACGGCCCGGGCAATTTAGGCAACCAATATTACATGGACCTCAATACCAAATTCTTTGGTGCGGGGTCGTTTGAAAAGTATGCGCGTGAGCTGGGTATATTTGCACCTTCAAATCTACCCATAACAAGCATGTTGCCTGTTGATGGCTCGCACGCAAACGGCCTCGACTATGTGCCTTTTGATGGTTACCGGGCTGAGCTCCACAGGGGGGAGCGTGTGCAGACTGCAAGCCAGGTCAAGCAAGAGACAGAGCTGATCAGTGAAATCCGTCTCATGCGGGCAGAGCTGCGAGCCGTCGTGAGTAACACTAAAGACACCTACAAAACCCTTGACCGCTGGGCAAACATCGGCCTGCCAGCAACGGAGACTGCGTAATGAAATTTGTTAGGCCCACCGCAATCACCGACGCTGTTCTGACCAGCAGCACAGTAGCAGAAACAGAGTACACAGAATGGGCGGTGGGTACGGCTTACACCGTAGGTAATACCGTCCGGCGCACTACATCTGGTGTGCACCGTTGTTATCAGTGCCTGGTCGGAAATACCGGGTTTGCCCCTGAAAGCAACACCACTGGCACGTCACCCAAATGGCTTGATATCGGCCCCACAAACCGCTGGGGCATGTTTGACGGCCAAGTGGGTACGGCAACCACCGTTGCCAGTTCGATGACAGTGGTACTCATGCCCGGCAATATAGATTCGCTTGGGCTGCTGCAACTGGTGGGCGATAGCGTGCGGGTGTCGATGACATCGGGCGGCACCACCGTGTATGACCAGACATTCAGCCTGGTCTATGGCGCACCAATTACAGATTGGTACTCATACTTTTTTGACCCCATTAATAAAAAAACAGATCTTGTCGTCATAGATTTGCCGCCCTACAGCACCGGCATGTTGACGATCACCATTACTGCCGCATCTGGCAATGTCAGCTGCGGCATGTGCGTAGTTGGGCAAGGTTTCTACCTTGGCGGCACCCAGTACGGCGCAACCATAGGCATCATTGATTACAGCCGCAAAGACATCGATGCATTTGGCAACCCCACCATCACTAAACGCAAATTCGTCAAAAAGATGGAAGCCAAAGTCATGGTTGACGCATCGATCATGGATGCCGCTGTTGTTGCCTTGTCGGCCTGGCGCAGTACGCCAGTGCTATGGATAGGTGCAGACAATATCTACACCAGTCTCATCATTTTCGGGTTCTATCGTGATTTTTCTGTTGAAATTTCATACCCGACGATGACACTTTGTTCTCTTACCGTTGAAGGAATAATCTAATGGCGATGACCCCATTACCAGCGGCCCCGTCGCGGGCTACTCCCGCCACGTTTGCGACAACTTCAGATACCTTTGTGGCGGCGCTGCCAGGGTTCGTGACAGAAGCCAATGCCCTGCAAGCTGACGTAGTCGCGCGACAAACCGATGTCACCACCAAGCAGTCAGACATCACGACACGGCAATCGGATGTTGTCACTCGTCAGGCCGACGTGGTGACAAGGCAGACGGATGTCACCACCAAGCAAGCTGCTGCCGCTGCCAGCGCAGCCAGTGCGCTTAATGCCCCAGGCACATCGGCTACCTGTTCCACCAGCTTGACCATTGGCACCGGCACGCAGTCTTTCACGCTTGACCAGACTGGTAAAGCCTTCGCTCTTGGGCAAATTGTGGTCTTGGCCAGCACCGCGTCGCCAGCCATTCAGATGATCGGGCCGATAACTGCTTTTAACTCTGGCACTGGCGCAATTTCTTTCACTGCAACTTACGTTGCGGGTTCAGGGACGTTCAGTTCTTGGACGATTGCATTATCAGGCCCACAAGGCCCAGCAGGCGTGACAAACCCGGCGCTCAACATCTTCATGTTTAACAATTTCTAAGGACTGCTATGCCAGCAAATATCGCACCAATTTTTCCAGCAGTACCTAAAGTTTATTCAGGTGATTTAACTGTTGCCTCTGCGTGCACTTCAAGAGGTTCGCAGACGCACACAATTATCTCAACAGGTATAACTCCAGCTTTCGCAAAGCCGCTTGTTCCGGTCTCGACCAACGGCGTTCGCGTGGACACGATACAGATTCAAGGGGCTTCTACTTCTATCGGCGGCGCTTCTGTGGCTTGTACTGTGCTTGTGTGGAAAAGCAATGGCACAACAGCGTTTTTAGTTGATGAAATTGTTGTGCCTGCCGTGACGCCGTCAGCCACAACTCCCGCAGTATTGGTCACAAAAAGCTACACGGCACTGGCACTCGACCCTGCGGATACTTTATGGGTTTCAACAACTGTAGCAACAACAGCGGCAGCAAATGCGCTGGTTGTGACTGCGTTTTGTGGAGTTTATTAATCATGCATGGGTTTAACGGTAGTCCAGCGATGCCGCCTGCTGATGCTGGTTTCAAAGTGTTCACAACTTCGGGCAATTTTCAAATGCCCAACGCTAAGAATGGCATCATTGTTGACGTGTTTGGTGCTGGTGGTAGTGGTTGTAGCGGCAGTGCGGCGGGTACTAATGCGCAGTCTGGCGGTGGAGGCGGCGGGGCAAGAAATCGCCAATTTTTCACAGCATCAGCATTAAAACCAGGCACAAATGTACCAATTGTCATTGGCGCTGGCGGAGCCTCAATAACTTCTGCCGGAGCTTATTTAGCTGGCAATGCTGGAGGTAAATCTTCATTCGGCTCTGTTGCGATTGGTCTTTTGATTGAAGCTTACGGCGGTGCTGGTGGTAGCAATAACGGGGCTGGCGGTGGAGGTATTGCAAGTGCTGGGGATGCTTCAAACGGCGGCAATCCCTCAATTAGAGGTCAAGCATTAGCAAGCAGCATTAATTCTAATGCCTCATCAGATTATGGCGGCGGGCATCCTTACTTCAGCGGTAGTACAACTCCTGGGAATGCCGTTTGGGGCGGCGGTGGCGGTGGGACGCTGACTGGACAGGGCGGGGGGAGTCTGTTCGCGGGTGGCGGTGGTGGTGGCTATGGGACGCACGCTGGAGCATCCGGGCAATATGCTAATGCTGGGTCAACTACTGGCGTGCGTGTTGATGGAATATTGCATGCCCTGCAAGGCGGTGGCGGATGGGGTGGCAGAGGAGGCGGCAGCCCTGGTGCAAATGGTACAGATGGCGGATTCCCTGGCGGCGGTGGCGGCGGTACTGATGGCACTGTGTCGGCTGTCAGCGGTAAGGGTGGCGACGGTTTGGTAATTATTTACTGGTGGTGAACATGAAAAGCGCAGAAATCAAAAACGGCGTTGTGACCAATATCGTCCTGGGCTCGGCGCCCGGATACATCGATTGTGCTGACAGTGTTTCGATTGGTGACTTGTACAGTGCTGGAAACTACAGCAAGCCGTTGGTCAATATAGCAGAACTGAAGGCGGCGAAAAACCTGCAAATTAATGCCTGGCGCATGGCCGCAAACCTGTCCACGTTTCCTTACGCAGGAAAACTCATTGCCTGCGATGAACTGAGCCGGTCTGACATTGATGCGGTTGCTGGCTCAATTGCCTTGAATGGGACATTCCCCGCAGGGTTCCCAAACGCTTGGAAAGCGACCGATAACACTTTCTTATCCATCCCTGACATAGCCACCTTCAAGGTCATGTACGCCGCAATGACAGTGCAAGGTACTGCCAACTTTACCCACTCGCAAAGCCTCAAAACAGCGCTTGCTGCAGCAATAACGCAAGCTGATATCGATGCAATAACCTGGTAGACACCATGATCATCGCCTTTTACAAAGCAAACCACGCTGGCTTACCTGGTCTATACAACCGCGCTGTCAAGTGGTGGACCAATGGCCCTTACAGCCATTGCGAGATTTTGTTTAGCGATGGTCGCTGTGCTTCCAGTTCGTACATGGACGGCGGTGTCCGTTTCAAAACAATGGACCTCGATATCGAGAAATGGGATTTTATCCGCGTGCCAGACTGGTTGGAAGACGATGCTCGGCGGTGGTTCACTCTTCATTATGGTGACCGCTATGACCTGCTAGGCAACTTCCATTTTCTCTTCGGCCCTGTTGCTGGCGAAAAGGGCAAGTGGTTTTGCTCTGAAGCCGTCGCAGCGGCCCTGGGCTTTGATGACCCCTGGCGCTACTGCCCCAACACCCTCGCAGCCGTGCTGCGCTCCATCCCAACCGCAGCACAAACAATTTAAGGACCAGCATGACCGACGCCGAAAAGATCGCCGCAACACTTCAGGCCCACGCGGGCCGCATCGAAAGCCTCGAAAAGCAAAACGCCCAGCTGGTAGATCAAACCACGGCCATGCAATCCGAGCTATCTGAAAACACGGCAGACACCCGCATTGCCAAAGAAAACATCGGCCAGGTGCTGGACGTGGTCCAAAGCTGGCAGGGGGCCATGAAAGTGCTGGAGGGTATCGGTCGTTTCTTCCGCCCGCTCGGCTTCATCGCCATTTTCGCCAGCGCCGTCGTTACCGCCTGGGCCACCCTCAAAAATGGAATCACCCCAAAATGAGCCAAACACAAAGCAAACTCGCCCTCAAGATCGGGGCCGGTGCCGCCGCCCTGGTCGTGCCGTTCGTGATTGTGTCAGAAGGCTCGGTCTTTAAAACCTACAAAGACCCCATCGGCATCATCACCGCCTGCAATGGCCACACAGGCCCAGAGCTAAAAATGGGCCAGACCTTCACGCCTGCCCAGTGCCAGCAAATGCTGGAAACAGATCTGCTCAAGCACGCAAATGACCTGGCCTGCATCAAAAAGCCCATGACAGACGGCCAGAAAGCCGCCTTTCTGTCCTTTGCCTATAACGTCGGCGCTGAAAAATTCTGTGCATCAACCCTTGCAAAGAAGGCCAATGCAGGCGACATGACCGGCGCATGCAATGAACTGCCACGCTGGACCATGGCAGGCGGCAAAGAACTACCTGGGCTGGTCAAGCGCAGGGCAGGGGAGCGGGCGATGTGTCTGAGAGGTGCGTCATGAATCCGTGGCTAATATTCCTCATTGCCGTTGCTGCCTTCGGTGCTGGCTGGCAGGTGCAGGACTGGCGCAAAAGTGAAGAAATCCTGATGATCAAGGCTGAACAAGTCAACGACCGCGCAGCCGTAGCAGAGAAAGCCTTCGATGATCTGCGCACCGGCACAGAAAAAATGCAGACCGCCGCAACCGAACTCACTGGCATCAAACTCAACCTCGATGGCAAGCTGGATAAAATCGGAAAGGATTTAAAAAATGTTCAATCACAAAAGCCTTTACCTGCTGATTGCAAGCCTGATGATCTGCGCGTGCTCAACCTCAAAGCCGCAATTGACGCTGCAAACAGTGCCGCCGCTGGCCAGTAACCTCGCCGAACCCTGCAAGATCCTGGCAGTCCCAGAATCAGCCGATTACGACCAGTGGCAGTTGTGGATGCAAAATATTGTCCTGCGGGCATACGGGGAATGTGCGGCCAAGCACCGCAAGATCGTGCAGGCCTGGCCGAAGTGATTAAACATTAGGGAAGAAAGCCCAGTTCTTTTCCAGCCAATCAATTACATTTGCGCGACCGTGCAGCTTGCCTGGTATTTTGGTGTGCAACAATCGCTCTACCTTGAGTGCTGTTTCATGAGGTGTGAGATTGGTTGTGTGAGTATTCGCGTATTTGTTGCAAAAATACAGCGCCTCATACCACTCGTTGCGACTGAGTAAATCTGAATCAGGATGATTTCTTAACTTCGGATCATCGCCAGATGTATGTCCATCTGGATAGGTAAATTGCAAATCGCTTTTTTTAAGCGGTGAAAGTCTATGGTCAATTGCCATGGTTACTCCTTCTCGTGATCTTAGATCGTTAATGGAAGGATAATAATATGCTCTCGTTTTACATTCAGTTATTGAAATGAATATCTAAATTGTCAATTAAACTTAAATCGTTGCATATCCTCTCTAAATCTCGCAATATACTGATTATTTAATCAGGTGAATTGTGATGAGAGTAGTCATGATAAAGCTGCGCGAAAATGGCGTCGTGCTCAGCAAAGAAGCAATGGCCAAGCAGGGCAAGGGTGTCTACGGCATCCTGTCTATGGGAGAGTCAGGCGAAAGTGCCTCATACAAGTCTAGACGTCTGGCGACCTTCGAGCATGGTGGTGGCCTGGAGTGGCAAGTGACCTTGTACGACCCTCAACTGATATCTATTCGTGAAGGAAAAATGATGCTCAAGGGTTATGAGCGGGTGAGAACTGACTCGCTAGAAATGGCAGAGCATGCTCAATCGTGGATATGTGATCTTTGCCCATCGCAAGACTATGAGTTACCCAAAAGCTCTTAATTTCTTTGGAATTTAGTAAAATTCCCCTAGCATTCACGGGGCTTATAGCACCGCCCTAATTCCAATTAATACGCGTAAGTATTTGATTTTGTTGCGAATTGGTAAAGGATTGTGATTCCTGTTGTCGTGGGTTCGAACCCCATCGGTCACCCCAGAAATTCAAACAAAAAGCCCGCTTCTAGCGGGCTTTTTGTTTGCGCTCATATTTGCTTTGTCTCTTGTTCATGATCCCTGTTTGTAAAACAATAAAAAATGTCGTTGAATTGTCATTTTTTGTAGGTATTATGCTATTTATTTCTTGCTAGTACTTGCAAACCGGAGAGGTCTTATGAGTGTAATACTTGATCAGATCGCCAGAGCAGAGCAAAAGGCCAGTGACTTTGATCTGGATGCAGATCTGCTATACAGACGTGACAAGACCCCCACCCAATTATCGACGGTCAAGCAGCAGGTGGAGCGCAAACAATTCTTGCGTGAAAGTATGGGAGATGCCGGAAAGGCTGATGCTTTTTTTGAGCGCATCCTGCTAGGCAATGAACTGCAGGATGTCAATTACCTGGCGCGCGGTGTAGTTGCTGCCAGGTCAGTGGCCAGAATAGCGATACACGGCCCCGATGGAAGTCAAATTGGTTGGGGCACGGGGTTTTTGATCGGTCCAGGTGTCTTGCTTACCAATCACCATGTGTTGCCTGATGCCCTAAGTTGCAAGAACTCCAAGGCGCACTTCGATTATGAATTGAATGAAGCTGGTGAACAAATCGGCCCGCAGATATTCAGGTTACACCCCCAAGGTTTATTTCAAACCAGTGTAGACCTGGACTTCACCGTGGTGGCGGTCGATGCAAAGGCTATTAATGCTGATGTGCAGTTGTCGTCTTACGCCTACCTTCCTTTGATTGAGGTTACTGGAAAGGTCAGTGATGGTGAATGGCTGACGATTATCCAGCATCCTAATGGTGGTCTCAAGCAGCTTTGTGTGCGCGAAAACAAGCTGATCAAACGTACCGAGAATGAACTCTGGTACAGCACGGATACCCTGGGTGGATCCTCAGGTTCGCCGGTTTTCAACAATGACTGGTATGTCGTTGCACTCCACCATAGTGGGGTTCCCTTGAAATTGAATGGCAAGGTACAGACCATAGACGGCCGTGATTTTGATGTTGCCCGGGATACTGAAGATCGTATCAAGTGGGTGGCAAACGAGGGCATACGCGTGTCGCGCATCGTTAATGAACTGAAGCAGGTGCAAGGTGATCATCCTTTGCTACACGCTGTATTACATGCCTCCATCCCCGAGGCGCGCATCCCTGAGTTGGGTGTGATCACAAGGTTTTCTGCTAATGCAGACGGGCAGGCTCCTGCAGGCCTTTCTGCTTTTCTCCCACAACGGATTGAGGTGAATAAGATGAATCAAGTGCATTTGACCAGATCAGTTTCTGTCACTTTACAGATAAACCCGGATGGTCAGGTGAGCCTGGGTCAGCAGACCTTTGCTGCCGAGTCTGCCAGCTTTCAGGAAGCCTCAAAAACTACCAGCAGACCAGCAGCATTTGATGTGCCTTTTGATGCAAGTTATGCTGACCGCAAAGGGTATGATGAAGGGTTTTTGGGACAAGGTAAATTGAGAATCAATTTCCCCAAATTATCTGCAGATCTGGAAAGCAAGGTCTCGCGATTGCTCAAACCTGTGGATGGCAATGAGTATATGCTGCACTATCATAATTTTAGTGTCGTTATGCATGCGCAAAGACGATTCGCGATCTATAGTGCTGCCAATGTTCGTCATTCTCAACGCTTTCTGATGAGTCGGCCTGGCGATGTGTGGAGGGTTGATCCGCGAATCCCCATAGAGCATCAGGTCAGCAATTTCTATTATAAAAATAATCAATTTGACCGTGGCCATTTGACCCGCAGAGAAGATCTGGAATTCGGTCACACCATGGAAGCCGCACTACAGTCAGCCGCCGATACCTGTCACTGGTCTAATTGCATGCCTCAGCATGCAAAATTCAACCAGGGCAAACAATTGTGGCAAGGGTTGGAGGCTTATGTCCTGGAGTCTGGTTTGAGAAAATCAAATCTGGATGTGCAAGTGTTTACCGGGCCGATTTTTGAAGAAGATGACCCTGTCTACAAACCTTTCCCAAAAATTCAGTATCCAGTGCGTTTCTGGAAGGTGATTGCCACTGTCAATGCTGAACAAGAACTGTTTGCCACGGCTTATATACTCGATCAGAGCGAAGTCATAGCGCAATTTGGCATTGAGGCGACTGCGCCATTTGGTGCCTATAAAACTTTTCAAGTGAAAATCGCAGAAGTCGAGCGTCTCACGGGTTTGCAGTTCACTTCTGGTGGCGGCGCTGATCCGGTGCAGCCATTATCCGCTTGCGATCCATTGAAAAAGAAAAAGCGTAGCACTGCACGGCTATCTATTGTGGCGCAAGAAAAAGCAGGCTTTGATGTGCCAGAAGGCTATGTCGTCTTGAATGAGCTTGACGACGTGTATCTTGATGAGTGAGCGTGCTGGTTCGTTCATTTGCTGAGTCAGTGTTGACTGGTGATTGGTAGCGTTGGCTCAGTTTTATTTCTTAAAAACACTTTCTTTGGGGGGCTTGTGTACGCAAGTGCGCATAGATTTTTTGTATGACGTGATAGGCTAGCTGTCCGCTGCCCGGCTTTGTCTGTGTGACAAAATCTCTGGTGGATTTTTAAGGCTAAAAACGTTAATGCACACATCCCCCAGTCCTATGCAAAATAACCTGCTTGCGGCCTTGCCTGCTGCAGAATTTGCGTCACTGTCGGTCGGTCTGGAGCTTATTTCCATGGATGTTGGTGATGTATTGTATGAGGCAGGCGTGCGCCAGCAGTTTGTGTACTTTCCAATTTCAGCCGTAGTTTCTCAGCTATATGTGCTGGAAGATGGTGTTTCGGCCGAAATTGCCGCTGTTGATCATGAGGGCGTTGTCGGTATTTCCCTTTTCATGGGAGGTGATACCACGCCAAATCGTGCGGTAGTGCAAAGTGCTGGTTTTGCCTATCGCCTCAAAGGCCAATTGTTGAAAGTGGAGTTCGATCGTGCAGGTCCCTTGCTGCGCGTATTGTTACGCTATACCCAGGCATTGATTACGCAGATGACGCAGACTGCCATTTGCAATTTGCATCATACGGTAGAGCAGCAATTGTGCCGTTGGCTGTTGCTGAGCCTGGATAGATTATCTTCAGACGCCGTGAATATCACCCAGCAGCGCATTGCCAATGTGCTGGGGGTGCGGCGTGAAAGGGTGACCGAGGCGGCTGGCAACTTGCAGCGTGCTGGTCTGATCTGTTATAGCCGTGGCGCGATCGTCGTGCTGGACAGACCTGGTCTGGAAAAAGTGGTCTGTGAATGCTATGTCGTTATACAAAAAGAATTTACCAGACTGCTGTCTTCGATTCCCTTTCAGTGAGCTTGACCAGCTTAAATATACCAACAATCTTCACTGCAACCATTCATACGCCGCAAAAACCAGGTGAATCTACTTGTTTAATAAATAAGTTCAGCTAAATCAGGTCTATGTGAGCGATGGCGCACATACACCAGCTTTATACCTGCTACTCTGTGTATAGATAATCCAGTCTATACAATCCATGTCACTCCAAACGGGGGTGGCAGTTCAGAGCGCCATTCATGACCATTCCGCATAACCCTCTTCAAAATCACTTGCTCGCAGCGTTGCCGAAAGCAGAGTTTGATCGTCTTTCCCTGCATCTTGAGCTGGTGGAGATGCCCTTGGGGCAAGCCTTGTATGAGGCAGGCGGTACGTTGAATTACGTTTATTTTCCAACCACTTCCATCGTTTCCTTGCTGTATGTACTGGAGAGCGGTGCTTCTGCAGAAATAGCTATTGTTGGCAATGAGGGCATACTCGGCATCTCCTTGTTTATGGGAGGAGAAACCACACCCAGTCGTGCTGTAGTGCAGTGTGCTGGCTATGGCTATCGTCTTCAGGCGCAATTTTTGAAGGAAGAGTTCAATCGAGCCGGGCCTTTCTTGCGCCTTTTGCTGCGCTATACCCAGGCATTAATTACGCAAATGACGCAAACCGCAGTCTGTAACCGCCATCACTCCATAGAGCAGCAGCTTTGCCGCTGGTTGCTGTTAAGCCTCGATCGTCTGCCATCAGATTCTGTTTCCATGACCCAGGAATTGATTGCCAATATGCTGGGTGTCAGGCGTGAGGGCGTGACTTCTGCAGCTGGCAATATACAGAGACTGGGCTTGATACGGTACAGCCGCGGGCGCATTGATGTGGTCGATCGCCCCGGGTTGGAAAATGTAGTTTGTGAATGTTATGCCGTCGTTAAAATGGAGTTCGACCGCTTGCTTGCTGACATTCCTCACGGCGACCCCTTGCATGTATTGGGGGAGTCAGACCGTCGTGCAGCAGTGATACGTCAAGTTGGCAAGCAAAATGGTGCCGAGAGTAAGAGTTAAATCAACTTATCTTGGTATAGGTGTGAGCCGCAAATGTGTAGTCACCAGGCATTCCTGTCGGCATCACGAAATTGTATATCTTGTTGATGGCAGTCTGTGCGCTAGCGTACGTAATTGTTTTCATGAAACTGCCATAGTGCAGCTTCCAATGTAGCGGCAGCGATTGATTGCCGCCGCAAGTCGACTTGACTGAGCGGATGAAGATTTGCTGAGTTTTGCTTGCATTATTTTTTCTATATGTGTGATATCGAACAGACACTATAAGCAAGAGTGCCATAAAGTTGGGTTGCGGGGCATGTCGCAGATTTTTGTGAGCGCAATTTGTGACTTGTCCTTCATTCTAAATTACGCAGGAATTCGATATGGACAATCAGATAGATCCGAATCAAAACCATCTGCTCGCGGCATTGTTGGATACAGAATTTGATCGCCTGGCGCCACATCTGGAACTGGTTTCCATGCTGTTGGGTGATGTCTTGTATGAGTCGGGTGGCAAGTTGCAATATGTGTACTTTCCAGTGACGGCGATTGTTTCACTGCATTATTTGCTGGAAAACGGTGGCTCTTCTGAAATTGCCGGTGTCGGAAATGAAGGTCTGGTCGGTATTTCGCTGTTTATGGGGGGCGATACCACGCCTAGCCGTGCAATTGTGCAGACCGGTGGATTTGGCTATCGTTTGAAGGCGCATATTTTATTGGAAGAATTTAACCGTGCCGGACCAGTGCTGCGCTTGTTGCTGCGATACACACAGGCGCTGATCACGCAAATGTCACAAACAGCAGTATGTAATCGCCACCATTCCGTCGAACAGCAACTGTGTCGCTGGCTACTGCTGACACTTGATCGCATGTCGGGCAATGACTTGACTATCACGCAGGAATTGATTGCGAATATGCTGGGAGTGAGGCGCGAAGGTGTGACTGAGGCTGCAGGTAAATTACAAAACTATGGCTTTATCAGCTACCGTCGTGGGCATATTACCGTTATTGACAGGACGGGGCTGGAGGAGCATGTATGCGAATGCTATGGGGTGGTCAAAAAAGAGTTTGCCCGCTTGCTGTCAGATGTTTTGCAGCGCCAGGGTAAAGCTGTCCCTGCTGCGCCCGCTACCATTGTCAGAAAAACCGGATATATGCAGGGCAACATAAGTCTGTAAATATTGCCCTGAATTTTGAAGTTTATTGAGGAATTGCTGTGAATAAAAATATATGAAGGCAATCTCGGTAGAGCGTCTCACCTTGATCGGCTTTGGCATTACCTTGCTGGCCTTGTTGATGATAGGTGGTATTGCCTGGAATATTGCCGTGCCGTTCGATACAGTCAAGTCGATAGAGCATACCCGCCAGATAATTGAAGACCTCAGCGAATTGAGTGTCAAGCTGTCAGAGGCGGAGAATGGGCAAAAAGCATATTTTCTGACTAAAGAAGATAGCTATATTAGTCAGCGCAATAAAAGCCTCACTGACTTGGCAAAGCTTATTCAGCATTTGCATGGGTTGACGCGGGATAATGCTCAACAGCAGGCGCACATGTTGCAGTTGCAAAAAGCCGTCGACGAGAGAGTGGCTATCATGCATGAAGGCCAAAAACAATTTGAAGCGCTTGGCTTTGCAGCGGCTCGTCCCTTGTTTAATGCGGGTTTGCTCGTCTCCTCAAAGGTGCAAACTATTTTGACTGACGCGATTATTGATGAGCAGGTTTTGCTCGGTGAACGTAAATTGAAGGCAGCGTTTCGCATCAAACTGGTGGTCGGTAGCGTTGGTTTTCTGTTGGTGTTTTTATTGCTTTGGGCTTTTCAGATACGCCGTGCCACGCTCGGCCGCATGGCTGGCGAGCAAACATCACTCAAGGTGCGTGAGGTCTTGCTCAAGATGGGGGCCTTGCAGGATGCCATCTTTAATAGTCCGAATTTTTCGATTATCGCCACTGACTCGCAGGGCTTGATACAGATTTTTAATGTTGGTGCTGAACATATGTTGGGTTATGACGCTGCTGACGTCGTCAACCTGATCAGTCCTGCTGATATTTCTGATGCTGACGAACTGGCTGCCAGGGCAGTTGCGCTAAGCACAGAATTCAATACCCCCGTCGCCTTGGGCTTCGATGCCTTGATCTTCAAGGCCAAGCGCAATCTGGAAGATATTCATGAACTGACCTATAACTGTCGTGATGGTAGTCGTCTGCAGGCCATTGTGTCAGTCACTGCCCTGCGGGATGCGCAGGGTGTTGTCATAGGTAGCCTCTTGATAGGTACTGATAATACCGCACGCAAGCAAGTGGAGGCGGAGCAAGCCTTGCTGGATCAGCGTTTGCGTGATCAGCAGTTTTATACACGGTCTTTGATTGAGGCCAATATTGATGCCCTGATCACGACAGACTTGAATGGTGTTATCAGCGATGTCAATCATCAGATGGAATTGATTACTGGTTGCACGCGCGATGAACTGATAGGTGCGCCATTCAAAATTTACTTTACTGAACCTGTTGAGGCGGAGTCTGCCATCAAGCGTGCGCTACAAACTGGCAAGGTCACAAATTGTGAACTGACAGCGATAGCGAAAGATGGCAAAGAAACTGAAATTTCCTGCAATGCCAGCACCATCTACGACCGTGAGCGCAGATTGCAAGGCGTATTTGCATCTGCCAGGGATGTCACTGAATATAAATTATTCGAGCAAAGGCTGCAGAGTAGTAATGTTGAGCTGGAGCTGGCCAAGGCAGTTGCCGAAAAAGCGAATCTGGCCAAGTCAGAATTTTTATCCAGCATGAGCCATGAATTGCGTACTCCTCTGAATGCAGTGCTGGGTTTTGCGCAGTTGATGGCATCAGATAATCCGCCACCGTCAGATAACCAGAAATTATCGATAGACCAGATATTGCAAGCTGGCTGGTATCTGTTGCGCCTAATAAATGAAATTCTGGATCTGGCGATGATAGAGTCGGGCAAGGTGACAATTTCAAAAGAATCCATCTTGCTTGCCGATGTCTTGCTGGATTGTCAGTCCATGATAGAGCCGCAGGCTCAGACACGCGGTATCACTATGATTTTCCCGGTATTTGATGTGCCGCTTTATGTATTTGCAGACCGTACCAGGCTCAAGCAAGTCATGGTGAATTTGCTGTCAAACGCAATTAAGTACAATCAGCACGAAGGTTCAGTTACTATTGAATATGCCATGCAAGGAGAGAGTCGCATACGTATCTGCGTCAAGGATGCCGGCAAAGGTTTGTCGCCAGAACAGATGGCGCAATTGTTTCAACCCTTCAATCGCCTGGGGCAGGACGCTGGTAATGAAGAGGGAACCGGCATTGGCCTGGTCGTGACCAAGCAACTGGTTGAGCTCATGGGCGGTGCGATTGGTGTGGAGAGTGATGTGGGTGTTGGTAGTGTGTTTTGGATAGAGCTTGCCCTGGCTTCAGCACCCGCTTTGCACGATGCGGGGGTGGGCGAATTTGTCGTTGAGCCGGGTGGTGAACAGAAAGCAGGTCATGCTCCAGCACAGAGCAGCTTATTATATGTGGAAGATAATCCTGCCAACCTGGCTCTGGTCGAGCAGTTGATTGCCCGTCGCAGCGATCTCAAGCTGTTGACGGCAGTGGATGCTCATCTGGGCATCAGCACGGCACAGGTATGTAAGCCTGATGTGATTTTGATGGATATTAATCTGCCTGGTCTCAGTGGTTTTGGTGCGCTCAAGATTTTGGCGAGTGACCCGCTGACGGCGCATATACCTGTTCTGGCCTTGTCTGCAAATGCCATGCCGCGCGACATAGAGAAAGGTCTGGATGCGGGTTTCTTCCGCTATCTGACCAAACCCATCAAAGTAAATGAGTTCATGGATGCGCTGGATGTGGCGCTGCATTATGCCAAGGAGCATGGCTTGGATCGTAAGGGTGGCGACATAGAAGGAGGTCGTGTAAAAAACGAAGTTGAGTTGAAAGCGTAGTGTTGCGGTGGGAACGATTTTGAAAGAATGAAATGCTAGAAGCAGTCGAGATTCTCAAGGCCAGCATCCTGATCGTCGACGATCAAAAGGCTAATGTTATGTTACTGGAGCAAATGCTGCGTAATATCGGCTATACCTCCATCTCCACAACCATGGATGCACGTACCGTGTGCGCACTGCATATAGAACATAACTATGACTTGATATTGCTGGATCTGCAAATGCCGGGCATGGATGGCTTTGAAGTCATGGAAGAATTAAAGAATATTGCCGCTGACGCCTATTTGCCGGTGCTGGTGATCACTGCTCAGCCTGGGCATAAACTGCGTGCCTTGCAGGCGGGCGCCAAGGATTTTGTCAGTAAGCCCTTTGATTTGCTGGAGGTGCAAACACGCATACGCAATATGCTTGAGGTGCGCTTACTCTATCAAAAACTGGATAGCTATAATAAGTTGCTGGAGCAGACTGTCCTTGAGCGCACAGCTGAGTTACGCGCCAGCGAAGCACGTTTTAAAAGCTTTACTGAACTCTCATCTGACCGGTATTGGGAGCAGGATCAGTTTGGCAATTTCACCAGTGTCTCCGGGCCGGTATTCGAAATGCTTGGCATACAGGCAGAAGACATGCTGGGAACTGCACCCAAGGGTATGGATGGCTGGGATGTCGATGAACGTGAGCGGCTGGATGACAATATCGCCAATCGCCGGCCATTTCTGGACTTTGTTTACCGTCGCTGCAAGCCAGATGGCACGATACAGTACTTGCAAGTGAGTGGTGAGCCCTTTTTTGATACTGCCAGCCGGTTCGCCGGATACCGTGGCGTAGGTATGGATGTCACCCATCGGCGACCATAAAATCAATAGCATTCATCCGCATTTTGTACATGAATAAACCAACTTCAAGTGCATCAGCAGCCTCTAAAGAAACGTCCCTGTTGCAAAAATTGGGGCCTGGCCTGATCACTGGAGCAGCTGACGATGATCCCAGTGGTATTGCCACTTATTCTCAAGCAGGTGCGCAATTCGGTTTTAACATGTTGTGGACGGTCTTGTTTACCTACCCCTTGATGGTGGGTATACAAATCGTCAGTGCCCGCATAGGCAGGGTCAGTGGACATGGCTTGGCCACTAATATACGTCGTCATTATCCTGGCTGGTTATTGTATGCAGTAGTCGGTCTTTTGCTGATTGCCAATACCATTAATATTGCTGCTGATATTTCTGCCATGGGTGAAGCATTGAAGTTAATGATAGGCGGCAAGGCACATCTGTATGCCATTGGTTTTGGCGTATTGTCCATGCTGCTACAGGTATTCATCCCTTATCAGCGTTATGTGCGTTTATTGAAATGGCTGACACTGGCTTTATTGGCGTATGTTGCTACCGTATTTGTTGTGCATACGCCCTGGTCAGAGGTGTTGATGAGGGCGGTCATGCCACATCTATCGTGGAAGAAAGAATATATCACCACAGTAGTGGCAGTATTTGGCACCACCATTAGCCCCTATCTGTTTTTCTGGCAAGCCTCGCAAGAAGTGGAGGAGATGCGGGCTGATCATCGGGCGCGTCCTTTGATCCATGCGCCTGAACAGGCGCCAGCCAATTTGAAGCGTATCAAGCTTGATACTTATATAGGAATGGCATTCTCCAATCTGGTGGCGTTCTTCATCATATTGACTACGGCCGTCACCCTGAATTTGCATGGTCTTACTGATATCCAGACCTCTGCTCAGGCGGCAATGGCCTTGCGACCCATTGCAGGTGACTTCGCCTTCATGTTGTTCAGTGCAGGAATTATTGGCACGGGTTTGCTGGCCATACCTGTATTGGCCGGTTCATCGGCATATGCCATGGCCGGTGCTTTCAAATGGAAAAGTAGCCTGGAAGATACCCCGACACAGGCCAGGCAGTTCTACGCCATCATTGTGCTGTCTACCGTCATCGGTATCGCACTGGGATTTACTGCGATTGATCCCATCAAGGCGCTGTACTGGAGTGCGGTCATCAATGGCGTGATTTCTGTGCCCATCATGGTAGTCATGATGTTGATGGCAGCTCGTACCGATATCATGGGTATATTTGTGATTGCAGCCAGGTTGAAGATTTTGGGCTGGTTTGCTACCGCTATGATGGCAGTTGCTGTGGCATCGATGTTTGCAACGTTTTTTTATTGATAGCTGTTCCAGCGTATGAGTCGCTCGTCCGACGCTTCCTTGACGAGATGCCTGGCTTTTTTCAGGGTTTCTTTTTCTGCATGTTTGCTGTACACCCGGGTCATATTTTGCCATACGCGCCGGCATGATTTCGTGATGTTTGTCATGTTCTGATCGCTTGAAAGGAGTATCTCTTCTTTAGTCAGGATTATATTAATTTCTTACTATTTTTTGCGTGAACTCTGTGCTGCAGGGCTTTTGGAAATATAATCACGCACCTGCAAAATATCCCTGATGCTTGCGGGATGACCGCACTATTTATTCATACACTCAGAAATAACATGCCGCATTTCTCCTCCCGAATTACTTCTTTGTTCGCTCGCAGTAAGCCAGTTCTGTATCGTCTGGTCGTGCCAGTATTGTTTGCTTTTGGTTTGTCAGCCTGCAATACGTCCCCGCAGCAAGCGACTCCATCGGTAGCGACTGCCATACCAGTAACAAAGACACTGAAACCTTTGCGCATTGGTTTAGCGCTTGGAGGTGGTGCAGCCCGTGGTTTTGCCCATATTGGTGTCATCAAGGCGCTGGAATCGCAAGGTATTAATCCTGATATCGTGGTTGGTACCAGTGCGGGCAGTGTTGTGGGTGCCTTGTACGCCGCTGGTAATAATGGTTTTGCCATGCAAAAAATGGCACTTGATATGGATGAGGCAACCATCTCTGACTGGTCCTTGCCCTTGTTTTCAAAATCCAGTGGGGTATTGAAGGGTGATGCTTTGCAAGCCTATGTCAATCGCCTGGTGGTGCAGGCCCCTATTGAGAAGCTGCGCAAACCTTTTGGCGCTGTCGCGACCGATTTGGCAACCGGTCATGCGGTACTGTTTCAGCGCGGTAATACTGGTGCGGCAGTACGCGCCTCTTCTGCTGTGCCAGGAGTATTCCAGCCTGTGAAAATCAATGATCGTCTGTACGTCGATGGTGGTCTGGTGTCGCCAGTGCCAGTGCGTTTTGCCCGTGATATGGGGGCTGATCTGATTATTGCAGTCAACATCTCTTCGCCACCAGAAGCGCAAGTTTCAAATGCCACTCTGGATATTTTGCTGCAAACTGTTGCCATCATGGGGCAAAGCATTAATCAGTTTGAATTGAAGCAGGCAGAGATAGTTATTCGTCCAGAGTTGCCAGGAATGAAGGGAAATGATTTCAATGGCCGTAACCTGGCCATACTGGCAGGTGAAAAAGCGGCAATGGCGATGATGCCTGAGATTAAGCAAAAGATTAAAGCAATGCAGGAGCGTTGAGAACGGGTTTGCTGGATCTGGATGGATGAAAAAATAAAGGCAGAGCATGGATTGCTCTGCCTTTATGTTTTATGCTCGTGTTATTGATTTATGCTGGAAATAATTAGATTTTTTTATACCATTTACCAGATTTATTGAGTATTTGGCTTAATCATCATTAATGCGTCGTGCGCCATTGAAGCGTTTTTTCCAGTAGGCGATGTCCATGCTTTCTACCCTGACCTGGCCACCTGCTGAGGGGGAGTGTATGAACTTGTTGTCACCCAGATAAATGCCTACGTGAGAAAAGCCACGTTTGAGTGTGTTATAAAATACCAGGTCGCCGGGCTGTAAATCTTTTTGTTCTACGTGTTCGCCTACTTTACTGATTTCTGCTGAGGTGCGTGGTAAGTTTGTACCGACGACGTCCTTGAATACATAACGTACAAAGCCACTGCAATCGAGTCCATTTTCCGGCGAATTGCCACCGCGCTTGTAGTGTATGCCCATCAAATCCATGGCCTTGACCGTCAGGTCAGACGCGCGTTGCTTGATTTCCTGGAGTTTGGTGTAGGCAGTTGAGGATTCGGGGAAGGGATTGTCTGCGCTCCAGGCTGGGTTGGTGGCTGCGGCGAGCAGCATAGTCGAGATAAGCACTAACTTGGCTTTCCTTGATAGTCTGGAAACGTTTATTAGCATCTTTGCACCTAGTTGGAAAAACCGCTCAACTTTAAGCGAACTCGGAAAAAATGTAAACCATTAGCGAAAATTACCCCTTGGCAATAAATGTCATTTAAATGGGAATATAGCTGTCAATTGGTTAAAACTGTTTGTATACCTAAGCGCAATTGCTTGACGTACAATCCCGCTGACTTTAATGGAGAGGCATTTATGCAAACAAAACCTGTGTTGACTTTAGAAGATGTTAAAAAAATTGCTGCAGCAGCAGAGGCGGAAGCCAAGGCCAATAACTGGCCTGTCGTGATTGCCGTGGTTGACGATGGTGGTCATTTGATGTGGTTGCAGCGCCTTGATGGAGTGGCGCCTATTTCTGCCCATATTGCACCAGCCAAGGCGACTACTGCAGCACTGGGCAAGCGCGAATCCAAGATCTATGAAGATATTATCAATAATGGTCGTTATTCCTTTCTGAGTGCGCCTTTCATTGAAGGTATGCTCGAAGGTGGTGTGCCTATTATTGTCGAGGGTCAATGCGTTGGTGCAGTTGGCGTTTCAGGTGTTAAATCGTCTGAAGATGCGCAAATCGCAAAAGCAGGTATAGCGGCACTGGGCTTGTAATCATTGCCAGAGGGCGTATTGGATGCATGTTTTTGAAGATGAAATCGAAAACATGATTGGCGAACGTTCGTACTACTTTTGAATTTGCTATAAATGACGGCCCATCAGGCATTTCGTATTTGCCTGATGGGCCGTTTCGCGCTATAATTCGAGGGTTTAACTAATCCGAAATCTCGCCGTAGCGCCTACCCAAATTCACATCGCTCCATCATCTTTCCAGGCCACGCGGCATTTTTTGCGCGGCCAGGGAAACGACAGCTTGGGGCGTCGCAGCGGCGGTAACAATACAGGAGTTGCCCTTGCTGCCCATTCCGCAGTCCCTTCTTCGTTCCGGCCAGGACACCGCTATACTTGCTCTCGCCGATGGAAGCATTTTCACTGGATATTCGATTGGCGCTGCCGGTCAGACCATAGGTGAAGTTGTCTTCAATACCTCAATGACCGGTTATCAGGAAATTTTGACTGATCCCAGTTATAGTTCCCAAATCGTTACCCTGACGTATCCGCATATTGGTAATACCGGCATCAATGCCGAGGACGTAGAGTCTGATAAAATCCATGCAGCCGGTTTGATCATTAAAGACCTGCCTTTGCTGGTATCGAATTTCCGCTCTGAACAAACCCTCTCTGATTACCTCAAATCCCAAAACATCGTCGCTATTGCTGGTATTGATACCCGCAAGCTGACACGTATTTTGCGTGAAAAAGGTGCGCAGGGCGGTGCCATCCTGGTTGGTGCTGATGCTGAAAAAGCCATCGCACTGGCCAAGTCTTTCCCCGGTTTGTCTGGTATGGATCTGGCCAAGGTTGTGTCTGTCAAGCAGGCTTACAACTGGACTGAAGCTGAATGGGTATTGGGCCAGGGTTATGGTCAGTTGCAAAACCCTAAATTCCATGTTGTTGCTTTCGACTTTGGCGTCAAGCGCAATATCCTGCGCATGCTGGCCGAGCGAGGCTGCAAGGTTACCGTATTGCCTGCGCAATCCAGCGCTGCTGACGTGCTGGCACTGAATCCTGATGGCGTGTTTTTGTCGAATGGTCCTGGCGATCCTGAGCCTTGCGATTACGCGATTGCTGCAGCGAAGGAATTGATAGATAAGGGCGTTCCAACCTTCGGTATCTGCCTTGGTCATCAAATCATGGCGCTGGCATCTGGTGCCAAAACCCTCAAGATGAAATTCGGTCATCACGGTGCCAACCATCCTGTGCAGGATCTGGATACCAAACAAGTGTTGATTACATCGCAAAACCACGGTTTTGCAGTGGATGCGACAACCTTGCCAGCCAATTGCCGTGTCACTCACGTGTCTTTGTTTGATGGCTCGCTGCAAGGTTTCGCACGTACTGATAAACCGGCTTTCTGCTTCCAGGGTCACCCTGAAGCCTCACCCGGTCCGCATGATATTGCCTACCTGTTTGACCGCTTCACCGCGATGATGACCAAGGCAAAGACAGGAGAATAATAAATGCCAAAACGTAACGACATAAAAAGTATTTTGATTATCGGCGCTGGCCCCATCATCATTGGTCAGGCTTGTGAATTCGATTATTCCGGCGCGCAGGCGTGCAAGGCTTTGCGTGAAGAAGGTTACCGCGTGATTCTGGTCAACAGCAATCCTGCGACCATCATGACTGATCCGGAAATGGCCGATGTAACTTACATCGAACCTATCACTTGGCAAGTTGTCGAGCGCATCATCGATAAAGAAAAACCGGATGCGATTCTGCCGACCATGGGTGGTCAGACTGCATTGAATTGCGCGCTTGATTTGCACCGTCATGGCGTGCTGACCAAATACAATTGCGAACTCATCGGTGCTTCACCAGAAGCCATCGACAAGGCCGAAGACCGTTTGAAATTCAAGAACGCCATGACCAAGATTGGTCTGGTTTCTGCACGTTCCGGCGTTGCCCATACTATGGATGAAGCCTGGGTTGTGCAAAAGGATGTTGGCTTCCCCGTCATTATCCGCCCATCGTTCACCATGGGTGGTACAGGCGGCGGTATTGCCTACAATCCAGAAGAATTCGAGACGATTTGCAAACGCGGTCTGGAGGCATCTCCTACCAATGAATTGCTGATTGAAGAGTCGCTGATAGGCTGGAAAGAATATGAGATGGAAGTCGTGCGCGACAAGGCAGACAACTGCATCATCGTTTGCTCCATCGAAAATCTGGATCCTATGGGGGTGCATACCGGTGACTCTATCACCGTGGCACCGGCGCAGACACTGACCGATAAAGAATACCAAATCATGCGTAATGCCTCTTTGGCAGTGCTGCGTGAAATTGGTGTGGATACTGGTGGTTCCAACGTACAGTTTTCCATCAACCCTGCTGATGGCCGCATGATCGTCATCGAGATGAATCCGCGTGTGTCGCGTTCATCTGCGCTGGCATCGAAGGCGACTGGTTTCCCTATCGCCAAGATCGCTGCCAAGCTGGCAGTTGGTTTCACGCTGGATGAATTGCGTAATGAAATTACTGGCGGTGCTACACCTGCTTCTTTCGAGCCTTCCATCGATTACGTCGTTACCAAGATCCCGCGTTTCGCATTTGAAAAATTCCCGCAGGCAGATAACCGCCTGACGACACAGATGAAATCTGTTGGTGAAGTGATGGCGATAGGTCGTACCTTCCAGGAATCTTTCCAGAAAGCCCTGCGTGGCCTCGAAGTTGGCGTCGATGGCATGAATGAAAAAACTCAGGACCGTGAGACTCTGGAAAAAGAACTCGGTGAGCCTGGTCCTGACCGTATCTGGTATGTTGGCGATGCGTTCGCTCAAGGCTTTACGCTGGAAGAGGTGCATCAACTGACGCACATCGACCCTTGGTTCCTGGTGCAGATCAAGGACATCGTCGATATCGAATTGTGGCTGGACGAACAGTCACTCGACAGCGTCGATAAAGCCCTGATGCTGCAACTGAAGCAAAAAGGTTTCTCTGACCGTCGCCTGGCAAAGCTGTTGAAGACTACCGACACAGTCATCCGTGAAAAGCGCAAGGCATTGAATGTACGCCCAGTCTACAAACGCGTAGATACCTGCGCCGGTGAATTCGCCACGAATACAGCTTACATGTATTCGACCTATGAAGAAGAGTGCGAATCGAACCCGACCGACAAGAAAAAAATCATGGTATTGGGCGGTGGCCCTAACCGTATCGGCCAAGGTATTGAGTTCGATTATTGCTGCGTACACGCGGCATTTGCAATGCGCGAAGATGGTTATGAAACCATCATGGTCAACTGCAATCCAGAAACCGTTTCTACCGACTACGATACATCTGACCGTCTGTATTTTGAACCACTGACGCTGGAAGATGTACTGGAGATCGTCGATAAAGAAAAACCAGTTGGCGTCATCGTGCAATACGGTGGACAGACGCCTTTGAAATTGGCGCTTGATCTGGAAGCCAATGGTGTACCTATCGTCGGTACCTCGCCAGATATGATCGATGCTGCAGAAGACCGCGAACGCTTCCAGAAAATGCTGCAAGACCTGGGCCTGCGTCAACCGCCTAACCGTACTGCGCGCACTGAAGCTGATGCGTTGGCATTGGCGCAAGAGATTGGTTATCCGCTCGTGGTGCGCCCATCTTATGTACTTGGTGGTCGTGCAATGGAAATCGTGCATGAGCAACGTGATCTTGAGCGTTACATGCGCGAAGCCGTCAAGGTGTCGCATGATTCTCCAGTCTTGCTGGATCGCTTCCTGAATGATGCGATTGAAGTAGATGTTGATTGCCTGTCTGATGGCGAACGTACCTTCATCGGCGGCGTCATGGAGCATATTGAGAAGGCTGGTGTTCACTCCGGTGACTCTGCATGTTCCTTGCCACCTTATTCCCTGTCGCAAGAAACCATTGCTGAACTTAAGCGCCAGACTGCGCTGATGGCTAAAGGCTTGAATGTTGTTGGTCTGATGAACGTGCAGTTTGCGATTCAGCAGCAAGAGGGCAAAGACGTCGTGTTCGTGCTGGAAGTGAACCCGCGTGCCTCACGTACCGTGCCTTATGTATCCAAGGCGACTGGCCTGCAACTGGCCAAGATTGCGGCCCGTTGCATGGTTGGTCAGTCTCTCGATTCACAAGGCATAGGCGCAGAGGTCGTGCCACCTTACTTCAGCGTGAAGGAAGCAGTATTCCCGTTCGTGAAGTTCCCCGGTGTTGATACTATTCTTGGCCCAGAGATGAAATCAACAGGTGAAGTCATGGGCGTGGGCAAAACCTTTGGTGAAGCCTTCGTGAAATCGCAACTGGGCGCAGGCGTAAAATTGCCAACTTCTGGCAAGGTTTTCCTGAGTATCAAGAACAGCGACAAACCACGTGGCGTGAAAGTTGCTCGTGATCTGGTTGAAATGGGTTTCTCCATCGTTGCTACGCGAGGTACAGCAGCGGCGATTGCGGCGGAGGGCATACCGGTTTCCGTTGTCAATAAAGTGGTTGAGGGTCGTCCACACGTTGTTGATATGATCAAGAACAATGAAATTGCGATGGTAATCAATACTGTTGAAGAAAAGCGCAATGCCATTACTGACTCGCGCGCCATTCGTACATCAGCTTTGATTGCACGTGCAACAACATTCACGACCATCGCCGGTGCAGAAGCTGCTGTTGAGGGTATGCATCATTTGAATGAATTGCACGTTTATGATTTACAAGGACTGCATAAGACCTTAAACTGATAGAAACAACAGTGCCTTTGGCTGCAAGGTCAGAGGTGCTTGAACTTCGATACAGAGTTCACAAATGGCATCGGTAATGCTGGTGTCTGATGTGGCCTCTGTATTTTTACTTTTATGAGTGTGAATGATATGAGTACAGTACCTGTCACCAAGTTTGGCGCAGAATTGCTTAAGAAAGAATTGCATCTTTTAAAGACCAAAGAGCGCCCGGATGTCATCAATGCGATTGCTGAGGCGCGTGCGCAGGGCGACTTGTCTGAAAATGCCGAGTATGATGCCGCCAAGGAGCGCCAGGCTTTCATTGAGGGCCGTATCGCTGAGCTCGAAGGCAAACTTGGTTCTGCGCAGATTATCGATCCTAGCGAACTCGATGCTGAGGGGCGCGTCGTATTTGGCTCCACAGTCCACCTGGAAGACCTGGAAACTTCACAAAAAGTCAGTTACCAGATTGTTGGTGAAGATGAGGCAGACTTGAAATTAAGTAAAGTGTCCATCACTTCACCTATCGCACGTGCTTTGATAGGCAAGTATGCTGGCGACGTGGTTGGTGTGCAGGCACCGGCAGGTGTGCGTGAGTATGAAGTGCTGGATGTGTTGTACGTTTGATTATTTTCATATCTGCTAAGCTGATATAAAAAAGCAGTAAAGATAGTTACCCGGCCTGGTTTGGCCGGGTTGAGTACTGATCAGATATCAGAGGTATTCAGGGTTAGCTATTGGCAAGCGATGATTTTTTTGCGCTGCTTTGACGTGGTTTTGCACGTTTGATATTACCGCCTTGAGTCACGCGTTCGTTACCTTTGACCATGACTTTGGATACTGTAGGTTTTTTCGTGCCACTTGGGCTAGGCTTGACGATAGTGACTTCGCGCATGCCTTTACCTTTTTTAACTAACTTGGTTTCTTTCGTACCTTCCAGTTTTGGACGGTAAACCACCAAAAGTTTTCCAATATGTTGTACTGGGGCTGCGTTCAGCTCGGCACAGATGGTATCGTACATACCTATACGTGCTTCTCTATCATCGCCAAATACGCGTACCTTGATCAAGCCGTGGGCATTCAGGCCAGCATCAATTTCTTTGATCACAGCCGGAGTCAAGCCGGCTTCGCCGATTAGTACGATAGGTTTCAGTGCATGTGCTTCGGAGCGGAGTTCGCTTCTTTCAGCGGGCGTAAGTTTTAACATAGTAATTCCTTTAAAAGCAGTATTTTACGCGAATGGCAAAGAATAAATTCAATCAAAATTGGGTTCACGACCATATTAATGATCCTTATGTGAAACTTGCACAAAAGGAAGGCTATCGTGCGCGCGCCGTTTACAAGCTAAAAGAAATAGATGAATCAGAAAAATTGATACGCCCAGGCCAAATTATTGTTGATTTGGGGGCAACACCTGGCAGCTGGTCGCAGTATGTAAGAAATAAACTGGCAGGTAAAGAAGGTGGCGGCATCATGGGTGAAATTTTTGCCCTCGACCTCTTGCCCATGGATCCTATCGCTGACGTGCAATTCATACAAGGCGATTTTCGTGAAGATGAAGTACTGGATCAATTGGAATCCAAATTGTTAGGACGTAAAGTCGACTTGGTTTTATCGGATATGGCCCCAAATCTGTCTGGTAACTCAACCGTTGACTCTGCGCGCGTCGAATATATTATCGAATTGGCAGTCACTTTTTCCAAGGCACACTTGAAGCCAGGTGGCGCTTTGCTGGTTAAATGCTTTCACGGACCCAGCTATAACAACATATTCACACTATTTAAAGATGAGTTCAAAACAGTGGTCAACAAGAAGCCTAAAGCCAGCAAGGACAAGTCATCTGAGATATTTTTGCTTGGCAGAGGCTTGAAAAACCCCGAATAATTGCATTTACCTCTTGATAATCATCAATATCGCCAACATATGCTGGCTAGCAAGCTCTACCCAATGGGGGTAGAATGAACGTTTACAGTATCAAATGGCGCATCCTGCGTTCAAGGAGTTCTCGTGAATAATATGTTTTCAAAAGCTGCTATATGGGTGGTAGTTGCCCTGGTGCTTTTTACACTTTTTAGGCAGTTTGATGGAAAAGGCATCGGCGCGGGCGTTACGCCCATTCCGTATTCCGAGTTTCTGGATGAGGTTAAATCCAAACACATCAAGGATGCTACCATCGATGAAGCAAATCGCTCCATCGTTGCGACCAATTCTGAAGGTAAAAAAGTCAAGGCACAAATCACTGTGCTAGACAAAGGTCTGATCCGTGATCTTGTGGATAGCGGTGTCAAGTTTGATGTCAAGCAGCCAGAAGAGCAGTCTTTCCTGTCGCAAGTCTTCATTTCCTGGTTCCCGATGCTGTTGCTGATCGGTGTCTGGGTATTCTTCATGCGCCAGATGCAAGGCGGCGGTAAGGGTGGGGCATTCTCCTTTGGTAAATCCAAGGCCAGGATGTTGGATGACACCAATAACAACGTCACATTTGCCGATGTTGCAGGTTGCGACGAAGCCAAGGAAGAAGTCAGTGAAATCGTTGATTTCCTGCGTGACCCGACCAAATTCCAAAAGCTGGGTGGCCGTATTCCTCGCGGTGTATTGATGGTTGGCCCTCCGGGGACTGGTAAAACTTTGATTGCCCGCGCCATCGCTGGTGAAGCAAAAGTGCCTTTCTTCACGATCTCTGGTTCTGATTTCGTTGAAATGTTTGTCGGCGTGGGTGCTTCCCGCGTTCGCGACATGTTTGAAAACGCCAAGAAACATGCGCCTTGTATCATCTTTATTGATGAGATTGATGCAGTTGGTCGCCATCGCGGTGCCGGTATGGGTGGTGGTAATGATGAGCGCGAACAAACACTGAACCAGATGCTTGTTGAAATGGATGGTTTTGAGGCCAATTCTGGCGTCATCGTGATTGCTGCAACCAACCGTGCTGACGTACTGGATAAAGCCTTGCTGCGCCCAGGTCGTTTCGACCGTCAGGTTTCTGTAGGTTTGCCAGATATCCGTGGTCGTGAGCAAATTCTTAACGTCCATATGCGCAAAGTGCCTATTTCTGCTGATGTCAAGGCTGATATTCTTGCCCGTGGGACACCAGGTTTCTCAGGTGCTGACTTGGCCAACTTGGTCAATGAAGCAGCCTTGTTTGCTGCAAGACGCAATAAGCGCCTGGTTGAAATGATGGATTTTGAAGATGCCAAAGACAAAATCTACATGGGTCCAGAGCGTCGTTCCATGGTCATGCGTGAAGATGAGCGCAGGAATACGGCTTACCATGAGTCCGGTCATGCTGTGATCGCCAAGCTCATGCCCAAGGCTGATCCTGTCCATAAAGTCACGATCATGCCAAGGGGTTTTGCCTTGGGCCTGACTTGGCAATTGCCTGAGCATGATCAGATCAGTGGTTACAAAGACAAAATGCTGGAAGAAATTTCCATTCTGTTTGGCGGTCGTATTGCTGAAGAAATTTTTGTTGGCCAAATGTCTACGGGTGCTTCAAATGACTTTTCCCGTGCAACCAAGCTAGCACGCTCTATGGTGACGCGTTTTGGTATGTCTGACAGCATGGGTGTGATGGTCTATGAAGACAGTCAGAGTGAAGGTTATTTTGGCGGTCCATCCAAAACCATTTCCGAGGCAACCCAGCAAAAAGTGGATGCAGAAATTCGCAGTATTCTGGATACCCAATATGCACTGTCGCGCAAACTTCTGGAAGAAAACCGTGACAAGGTTGAGGCCATGACCAAGGCCTTGCTGGATTGGGAAACCATCGATGCAGACCAGGTCAATGACATCATGAACGGTATAGATCCACGTCCGCCAAAACAAGGTCAGACGTCTAGTCGTACGCCGACTGATAAGCCGTCTGGTGGCGTGTCTCCTAGTGCAACAGCACCAGCCTGAGTCGCTGTACAAAAATTACACAATTAATTTTTGAATTTCTTGTACAAGGGTGAGGGTTATTCCTCACCCTTAGTCTTTTTAAAAAATGAAATACTTCCAATGTGGCCGTTTTCGCTATCCTTTAAGCGGAGCGCAATCCAGAACCCTGGTCATGGGTGTTCTCAACATCACGCCTGATTCTTTTTCTGATGGTGGCAAATACCTGCACCTCGAAAGCGCCATCGCCCGGGCTGAACAGATGATAGAAGATGGTGTTGATATCATCGATATCGGTGGTGAATCCAGTCGTCCCGGCTCTGCTCCTTTATCGCTGGATGAAGAGCTGGGCCGCGTCATGCCCGTCATCTATGCTTTGCGTGATTGTGGCAAGCCCCTGTCCATCGATACCTACAAACCGCAAGTCATGCGCGAAGCCTTGCTTGCCGGGGTAGATATGATCAATGATATCCAGGGGTTTCGCTCGCGAGACGCTATTGCCGCAGTACAAAATGCGGACGCTGCCCTGTGTGCCATGCATATGCAAAACACACCGGTGGACATGCAAATCAGCCCTGAATATGCTGACGTCAATCAAGAAGTGAAAATGTTTTTGCGTGAGCGCCTGGCTGCTTTTGAGCAGGCAGGCATAGAAACCGAGCGCATTTGCCTTGACCCCGGTTTTGGTTTTGGCAAAACCCTGGAGCATAATATGGCAATGTTCAGGCACTTGCCTGAGTTGCAGCAAGAGCTGGGTTTGCCAGTGCTGGTGGGTGTCTCACGCAAGTCCATGATAGGTGGTTTGACGGGCAGGGCGGCACCAGAACGCCTGGCAGGCAGTATCGCCGCAGCGCTGGCTGCAAAGCAAATGGGCGCAAACATAATCCGTGTGCACGACGTCGCAGAAACTGTCGATGCATACAAAGTCTGGGATGCATTGTCCCGTTGATCAGCAGGAAGAATATGAGTAGAAAATATTTTGGTACAGATGGTATACGCGGCAAGGTTGGTGTTGCTCCAATCACCCCTGATTTTGTCATGCGCCTCGGCTTTGCCGCGGGCAAGGTGTTGGCGCAAGCGAATGTCGTTGGCGATGCACGGCCTACCGTCTTGATCGGTAAAGATACCCGCATTTCCGGTTACTTGCTGGAAGCTTCGCTGGAGGCCGGCTTTGCTGCCGCCGGTGTTGATGTCATGTTGTCCGGCCCCGCCCCCACACCTGCAGTGGCCTACCTGACACGCGCTTTGCGTCTGTCTGCAGGCGTCGTGATTTCTGCGTCGCACAATCCCTTTGATGACAATGGCATCAAGTTTTTCTCCGCAAATGGCAATAAACTACCAGACGAAGTTGAGCTGGCGATAGAGGCCGAACTTGAGCGCCCGATGCAATGTGTCAGCTCTGAGAAGTTGGGTAAGGCACGCCGCTTGAGTGACGCAAATGGTCGCTACATAGAATTTTGTAAGAGCACTTTCCCAGCTGAACTGGATTTGCGTGGCCTGAAAATCGTCGTCGATTGCGCCCATGGTGCTGCTTACGATATTGCCCCCCATGTCTTCCATGAATTGGGTGCCGACGCCATCGCCATCGGCAATCAGCCAAATGGCTTAAACATCAATGACCAGGTCGGGGCCACCGCGCCGGACGCGCTGGCCCTGGCTGTGCGCGCCAATCATGCTGATCTGGGTATTGCCCTTGATGGTGATGCCGACCGCCTGCTCATGGTCGACAAGCACGGCAAGATATATAACGGTGATCAACTGCTTTACCTGATGGTGCTTGACCGCATGGCTATAGGCAAGGTCGATGGTGTGGTGGGTACGCTCATGACCAATATGGCAGTTGAGTTGGCATTCAAGAAGCTGGGTGTGGGCTTTGCACGCGCCAAAGTCGGCGACCGTTATGTGCTGGAGCAAATGTATGAGCGCGGCTGGTTGCTGGGTGGTGAAGGTTCAGGCCATCTCCTGTGCCTGGACAAGCATACGACAGGTGACGGCATAGTCTCAGCACTGCAGGTATTGTCAGCCTTGAGGCGAAATGGCAAGAGTCTGGACGCCTGCTTTGACGACTTGCAACTATTCCCGCAGACCTTATTGAATATCAAAGTGCCTGCCGGATTCGACTGGCAAAAGAATGAAAAACTCGTCGCCGAAAAACAAAAGGTGGAAGCCGAACTGGCTGACAAGGGCCGGGTGCTGATACGCGCCTCTGGCACTGAGCCGCTAGTGCGCGTGATGGTCGAGGCCGAAGATGCAGAACTGGCCTCCACCAGCGCCCGCCGCCTGGCAGATTGCATTTCGCCTGCAATCTAAGTTAATTCGCTGCCAGATGCTTTTCATTCTTGAATCTGGCGACGATACCATGTACTATTCAGCCTTCAGTTTTTGGGCCGCCAAACATCAGTTTTGCCGGCCCTGAACAAGACTGTCCATAGCTCAGTTGGATAGAGCACGAGCCTTCTAAGCTCGGGGTCGCACGTTCGATTCGTGCTGGACAGGCCAAATAGATTCAAAGACTTAGCCCAGATTACAATTCTGGGCTTTTTCGTTTTTGTTCAAGCTGCCTTGGCATCAGTCAATTTTTTTGTAACCTGGTGCTAATACCGCATTTTTTACGCCATCAAGCGCACTCAAGTCGGCAAGCTTTAGTCTGCAATTGCTAGATTCAGCTTGATTGTCAGCTGAGCAATCAACCTGCCATTGACGCAATACATAACCCGCAACTGCCGCACGTAACCGGACTTCTACCTTTCCCTGGTTCATGCCATAGTCACGCATGACGGAATCTGGATACAGGTGTGAGGGGTGTGGCCGCAACTCAATATCGACCATGCGCTGCCATTGTTCATCAGCGGCCAATCGCTCATGTTCTTTCGCGATTTGGTTTTGATTGCCTTGCCTGATTATGGCGATATCATCCATGCGTGTCAGCACTAGGTCCCTGAATTCCTGTTTGCTTCTGTCGTAGGCGCGTACATGCCAGCGCAGGCCTGAATCGACTAGGGCCAGAGGGACTATTTCTCTTAGTGAAGGGCCGGTCTTCATGGAGTGATAAATCAGGCTGAGTGGATATTGTCCTTGTATGGCGCGGGTGACTGTTGCCAGGTCTGCGAGCTTGGGCTGGTTCAGCCGTGCTGGCACATCGTGTTGCAGCAGGGCTTCGCCTATGCTGCGCTCACCGTCGCCAAAACCTGAGCAAAGTGCTGACAAGACTCTGTCTGCCTTGTGCTGGAACAGTGGCTGGAAGCTGTCGCGGTAATGATACATCTTGCCTTCGTAGCTGGCATTGCCTGGTGCAAGTTCTCTATATAGTACGAGGTCGCGTGTGCCTGCGGCAGAGGCGATGTCAAAACGGTCCATGACATCCTTGCGTGTTACTTTACCCAGAAACCAAAGGCGGAATTCGATGAAGGCCAGGCGTTCACGCTGGGCGGCTGGCAATTCAGTCAATGAATTTGTGTGCATGGAAAATAATAATCTTAGTTTGATAAAACATTGTAACATCGAATCATTTTGATGCTATAGTTTAAAAGCGATCAAATTGATTTGATGTGATTACTTGTAGATCACATGTCATGAGATAACAGCAAAGGATAGTAATGAGTCTGATACAGCAACTGCCGCCAGGGCAGCTCGACATCATTGGCGATGTTCATGGGGAGTACGAAGCGCTCTGTAATTTGCTACAGCATCTTGGCTATGATGCTAATGGAAATCATCAAGATGGGCGCACTCTGGTTTTTGTCGGTGATTTTTGTGATCGTGGGCCGGATAGTCCTGCAGTATTGGCTCTGGTTGAGCGGCTGGTCAGGAGTGACAAGGCCAGAGCGGTATTGGGCAATCATGAGATGAATCTTCTGCGTGGTAGTGCCAAAGATGGTTCGGGCTGGTTTTTTGACGAGAGGCAGGCTTGGGATGCGCCTAAGTACGCGCCATTCCAGCGTCTGGCAGCTGAAAAAAAGGAAGAACTTATTGCATTTTTATCATCCTTGCCGATAGGTCTGGAGCGTGAAGATTTACGGGTAGTGCATGCGGCCTGGGTGGAGGAACATATTCAAGCCATACGCCCTTTACCTGTCGGTAGCGTGATAGAACATGATAATCAATGGAATGAAGCAACGCATATGCGGGCTGTGGAATTAAAAGCCGCGATGCGGGAAGAGTTGGCGAAGCACCCGCCAGGGCTGGAAGATCCGCATCATCAACCACCCTTCATGTCTGCCCATGCCAGTCATGATGCAATGATGCAAATGCATAATCCATTGAGGGTGTTGACTTCAGGTGTCGAGCGCGAATGGCATACTTCTTTTTATTCTGGTGGTAAGTGGCGCTTTGTCGGTCGCATGCCATGGTGGAATGAGTATGATGCTCATATTCCGGTAGTCGTGGGCCATTATTGGCGTCGCTACGATTCTTTTGATCGCTCTCAGGTCGGCAAGGGTGATGCGGACTTGTTTGAAGATACCAAGCCCTGGTCATGGCATGGCAAACATGGCAATGTGTATTGCGTGGACTTCTCTGTAGGTGGTCGTTGGGCTGCAAGAAAGAATCCACAATTCCCTGTATCCAATTACAAACTGGCTGCGCTGCGTTGGCCAGAACGTAGCTTGCAATTTGATGATGGCCATATGGTGTTAACTGACTCATTTCTAGAGGCTAAAGCTTCGCAACCAGAGAAGTAATTTCACGGCAGTAAACTGCCAAGTGCGGTTGTATTTAATTCGGCAATGTCATGTTCATGGATTGTGTTGCCGTGTCAAGTTGATGTTGCTTTTCGTCATGCTGGTGACATTTGCGCTATGTATGTTTCAGGCTATACTCTGATCAAGCATCGCCTTTTGTTGTGCTGAGAATTTCATCCTGATTGTCAGAGAAAGGCATAGTGAAAATACCATTACTCATGGTTTTTTTGAAGCAAGGTTATTCTGAAAATTTTCGTAAAAAAACAAAAATTCGGTAGGGACAGGTTGCATGTCTTTCGGTATCTTCCCTAGTCTCACTGATTTCCACTCTTCATCCTTTTCGGATGCGCAGGAAAATATATGAATCAATTGTCGCGGTTGAAGATTAGTGCTCGGCTGGCCTTGGGGTTTGGTCTGGTTATCCTGTTTGCTTGTGGTCTGCTCATTCTTGGTTTATTTAGGCTAAGTCAGTTGCAGGCTTCCACGGACTATATTTTCAATACCAAGGTCGCAAGTCTGGATGCTGCTACCGATATGCGTGAGCAGGGTCGTGCTTTGGCCCTGGTATTGCGAAAAATGACGGCACCCAGCGATATGGCCGAGGCCGAACGTGAAACCAAGAAAATGGCTAAGATTCTGGAGGGCTATGACGCTTCCGAAGTCGCCGCAAAAAAACTGATTGATGACAAAGAGGGGAAAGATACACTGCAAAATTCTGTCGATCAAAAACGGCAAGTGCTGACGATAGCCAACAAGGTCAAGGGTCTGGTTGGCGAAGGTAATTATTTTGATGCAGCTTCGGTGTTGCAAACCGAATTTAATGCGCCAAATGAAAAATGGATGCTGGCACTGAGTGAATTGGCGCAGCAACAACATAAGGCAATGAAGGCTGCATATGATGAATCCTTGACCAATTATAAGAATGCCAGAATGGGCATGCTGCTAATCGGGATTTTGACTATCGTCATCGGCTCACTGGCAGCATGGCTGATCGCCCGCACCATTGCCGGGCCTATCAAACGCTCCGCCATTATTGCAGATCAAATTGCCAATGGGGATTTGAGCAAGCCTGTGGAAGCCAGTGGCACAGATGAAATAGGTGACTTGCTGCATTCCCTGAAAATGATGCAGGAAAACCTCTTGAGTACTATATCCAAGATCAAGACAGGTACAGAGACCATCACGGTAGCATCGCAAGAGATAGCTTCTGGCAATGCGGATCTGTCCAGTCGCACGGAATCGCAGGCAAGTTCACTGGAAGAAACCGCCAGCTCGATGGAAGAGCTGACCAGTACAGTCAGGCAAAATGCTGACAATGCACGCCAGGCTAATCAGCTGGTAGTTTCTGCATCCGGTGTTGCTGTCAAAGGCGGTGCAGTGGTGGGGCAAGTGGTGAGTACCATGGGTTCGATCAAGGAAAGTTCTCGCAAGATTGTTGACATCATCGGTGTTATTGACGGTATCGCGTTCCAGACCAATATCCTTGCGCTGAATGCGGCAGTTGAGGCTGCCAGGGCCGGTGAGCAGGGGCGGGGTTTTGCTGTGGTTGCGGCAGAAGTGCGTAACCTGGCGCAACGTAGCGCCAGTGCCGCCAAGGAAATCAAATCCCTCATCAGTGATTCGGTA